>OFCA01000032.1_pt1 | contig 24002 bp, 26 predicted proteins | sample 1520721 | NCBI WGS metagenome assembly OFCA01 (sample SAMEA3696450, study PRJEB22514) | metagenome | biome: water; feature: marine; material: hydrothermal vent | place: Pacific Ocean | collected 2014-08-16 | depth 1514 m
TTCTTGATTTCCTGCGGAAGACTTTAAAAATCAAGGAGAAGCAAGGATGACACCGGAGGAACAGCTTAAAGTCATAAAGAGAGGAACCGCAGAGATAATCGGAGAAGAGGAACTCCTTGAGAAACTCAAGAAAAAGGAAGTTCTCCACGTAAAGGCAGGCTTCGATCCCACAGCTCCGGATCTCCATCTTGGGCATACAGTTCTTCTCTGGAAGTTGAAAGATTTTCAGGAGCTTGGACACAAGGTTTACTTTCTAATTGGTGACTTCACTGCGATGATTGGAGATCCAACTGGAAAGTCTGAAACAAGACCTCCTCTTACAAGAGAAGAAGTCCTTAAAAACGCCGAAACATATGCCCAGCAGGTTTTCAAAATATTAGATCCGGAAAAAACAGTAGTTGTCTTTAACAGTGAATGGCTTGGTGGAATGACAGCTGCAGACCTCATAAAGCTTGCTTCAAAATACACAGTGGCAAGGATGCTCGAAAGGGATGACTTTGCAAAAAGATTCAAAGAACAGAGACCTATTCACATTCACGAATTTCTATACCCACTTCTTCAAGGATATGACTCTGTAGTCCTGAATGCAGACGTTGAGTTAGGTGGAACAGACCAGAAGTTTAATCTCCTCATAGGAAGACATCTACAGAGGGAATATGACCAGGAAGAGCAGGTCTGTATAATGATGCCAATCCTTGAAGGGCTTGATGGTGTTCAGAAGATGAGTAAATCCCTTGGAAACTACATCGGCATCCTTGAACCTCCAGAAGAGCAGTTTGGCAAAGTTATGAGAATCTCAGACGAGCTCATGTGGCGTTACTACAAACTCGTTACAAGGATTCCAGAGGAAGAAATAGAAGAAATGGAGAGAGCTGTAAAAGAAGGAAAACTCCACCCAATGGAGGCAAAGAAGAGACTCGCAGAAACAATAGTTAAGACCTTCCACGGCGAAGAGGCTGCAAAAAAGGCAAGAAAGCACTTTGAAAGGGTCTTTTCAAAGAGAGAATTACCTGAGGAAATTCCTGAGCCAGAAGTTACAGTCCCAGAAAACCCTGTATGGCTCCCAAGACTTTTAAAAGAGGCTGGTCTTGTCAATTCAACATCCGAAGGAAGAAGACAGATTAAGGGTGGTGGTGTAAGGATAAACGGTGAGAAGGTTCTGGATGAAAATACAAGAATTGACGTTTTAAGCGGAGAAGTTGTTCTCCAGGTAGGAAAGCGTAGATTTGCCAGAATAAAACCAGAAAACGTAAAAATCGTTAAAGGAAAGCAAGGATTAACCTGAGATGGACAAGAAATTTGAACCTATTTTTGAGGAGATAGAAAACCATTTGAATGTTCTTAACTATGTCGGAAAGAAAATAGAAGAGCTTCCCGATTTTCCGGATAGTATTGATTTTAACGACTATGAAATCCTTTTACTTCTTGATGCATTCGTCTTTCGTTTCATAAAGGCTCAAAGTGCTATTGGTGAAAAGTTGTTTCCGCTGCTTTTCGAATATTTGACAGGAAGAGCTATCGAAGAGGTTAGCTTTATAGATATTCTCAACACCCTTGAAAAATACGGGATTCTGGACTCAGCAGAGCAATGGAAAGAGATAAGGAAGCTCCGGAACGAGTTTGTTCACACCTATCCCTGGGAATTGGAGGAAAGAAAAGAAGCTCTTTTGAGAGGTCTTGAAGAAAGGAAATTTCTGGAAAAGATTTTCCGTATAATCGCAGAGAAAGTCAAAGACAAAAATGGCTAAGGTTAGACTTCCTGAAGAGGTTGTAAGGGAAATTAAAAAGTTAACTAAAGAGATATTTGGAGAAGAAGCGAAAGTATGGATTTTCGGCTCACGGGCTGATCTTGAAAAAAAGGGAGGAGATATTGACATTTACATAGAAACGCCAAATTTAACAGATAGACTTTCGAAAAAACTCAAATTTTTAGTAAGACTTGAAGAGAAAATAGGCGAACAGAAAATAGACTTGATAATCAGAAAACCGGATTGCGTAGAACCCATTTGTATAGAAGCCAGAAAAACGGGTGTTGAACTTTAAACGGGGCATGGCGCAGCCTGGTTAGCGCGCTTGCTTCGGGAGCAAGAGGTCGGGGGTTCAAATCCCCCTGCCCCGACCACTTTAAAAGAGGCGGAGTTGAAGAAAATTCTTATCTTCCAGACAGCTTTCTTAGGTGATCTGATACTTACATCTCCCCTCATAAAGTCTGTAAAGAAGAGTTTTCCAGAATCGGAAGTTTCTCTAATTGTCAGGAAAGGTTTTGAGTCAGTTTTTAAGGGATTTCCTTATGTTTCGGAGATAATTCCCTATAACAAGAAAAAAATTCTGGAGTTTTCAAAGATTTTGAAAGAAAAAAACTTTGACCTTGCAATCTCTCCTCATCGTTCCCATAGGACGTCCTTAGTTCTCTTCCTATCCAGAATAAAGAGAAGGATAGGCTTTAACACTTCAGGATTCAGTTTCCTCTATACCGATAGAGTCAAATATAGACAGGGAAAAGGAATCCACGAAGTTGATAGAAATCTCGACCTGCTATTGCCCTTAAAAGATGAATTTTCAATTGTTATAGATAGAGAACCGGAGCTCCCAATATCTGACATCGAATCAAAATCTGTTTTAGAAAAGTTCAATTTAAAAAAAGGCTATATAGCTCTTGCTCCGGGCTCAGTATGGAAGACCAAAATGTGGCTTCCCGAATATTATGGTGATGTTGCCAGATATTTCTTAGGGAAAGGCAAAACTGTGGTTCTGGTCGGTTCAAAAGGGGATATAGAAGCCTGCCAGAAGGTTCACGAAATAGCAGAGAAGAGAACAATCAACCTCTGTGGAAAAACTACATTGAGAGAGTTCTTTTCAGTCATAAGAGAATCAGAACTTCTCATCTCTAACGACTCATCCCCTGTTCACGTGGCAACCAGCTTTAAAATACCTGTTGTTGCCATTTTTGGAGCAACCGTTCCAGAGTTCGGTTTTTATCCTTACAGAAACGGGGTTGTCGCTGAAGTCGAAAATCTCTACTGCCGTCCCTGTGGAATTCACGGTGGTAAAAAGTGTCCGGAAGGACACTTCAGATGTATGAAAGATCTGAAACCGGAAATTGTTATAGAAAAAGCAAAATTTTTCTCAAATTGAAAATTTGATGATATATTTCTCTATCCCAAATCAATTTGCAGGAGGCAGTTAAATGAACATAAGGGTTACTCCTCTCGACACCCAGCCCGTCTACGAGGCTGAAATTGAAATTGTTGAAAGAAAAGGAGTTGGGCATCCTGACACGATATGCGATGCGCTGGCAGAAAAACTATCAGCAGAACTCTGTAAATTTTACTATGAAAAATTTGGATTCGTTCTTCACCACAACGTTGACAAAAATCTCCTTGTTGGTGGAAGTGCTATACCAGCATTTGGTGGAGGGGAAGTAAAAGAACCTATAGAAATCTTCCTTTCCGGTAGAGCAATCAAGGAATACAAGGGAGTAAAAATCCCCGTAGATGAACTTGCCGTTGAAGGTGCAAAAGAGTGGTTAAAGGAAAACATTCACGCTATGGATCCCGAAAAAGATGTAAGAATTCACACATACATTAGACCCGGTTCTGTTGACCTTGTAGACATTTACATGAGGCAGCTAAAGGAGGGAATACCTCTTTCTAACGATACATCTTTTGGAGTTGGCTTTGCTCCATTTGATGATGTTGAAAACGTTGTCTATCACATTGAGAAAAAGTTGAACAGTAAGGAGCTCAAGAAGATCCATCCTGAAATCGGAGAAGATATTAAGGTAATGGGTGTAAGAATCGGCGAAAAGATGGAAATAACAATTGCCTGCGCGTTTGTTGACAGATACATAAAGGATATAGACGATTATGTAGAAAAGAGAGAAAACGTTAGAAAGATTGCCTACGATGTAGCAAAGAAATTCACAGACAGAAAAGTGGAAATTCACATAAACACAGGTGATGACATTGAGAATCAAAATGTTTACATAACAGTTACTGGAACTTCAGCAGAAGCAGGAGACGATGGAGAAGTTGGAAGAGGTAACAGAGCAAATGGTCTTATTACTCCTTACAGACCGATGAGCCTCGAAGCAGCAGCTGGTAAAAATCCAATTACCCACGTCGGAAAGCTCTACAACATCACGGCGAACGAAATAGCTAAAGCTGTCGTTGAAAACATACCAGAGATAGAAGAAGCATACTGCTATATGGTTAGCCAGATTGGTAAGCCTGTTAACGAACCACTTGCTGTTGATGTTAAAGTAAGGACTTCAGAAAAACCTGAAGCCTTCCAGCCTACAATAGAGAAAATTGTTAGAGACTGCCTCTCTGATATGAAAAACACATGGAAAAAATTAGTTGAAGGAGAAATAACAGTTTATTAATCCCTTCCTCATCCGATTTTCTAGCCTTCATCAATCCCCCCTTGTAAAGGGGGGATTTTTATTTTGCAAACTTGCAATTAACGCCTATATTTAATCTTCGGACAGTAGAATATGGGGGTGACCGGTTTCGACGGGGATGCAGAGGTTCAGGTAGTGGCACGCCGAGGAGCCAACCTCGTAAAAAAGGCACTCAAGATAGTTGCCAACGAAGAACTTGCTCTCGCTGCCTAATTAACGCGGCGACGTCCTCCGGAGCTCCGCCCATCGGCTCCGGGTAGGGCGCCAGAGAGATGGGCTGGGTTATCGCCCTCGCCCTCGGGGCGGTAACCGAGAAAAGAGAGGGCTGGCTCCGGGGCGCCTGCCCGTGGGCTAACCCTGGAGCGAGAGGACAAAGCACGGGCTAAGCGTGTAGAAGCTACCTGAGCCGCATCTCCGGACGCGGGTTCGAATCCCGCCACCTCCACCAATTTTCAAGTTCATCAATACCAACTGCTACTTTTCTATCTGGAAAAACAAAAACAGGAGTTCCTGTTATTCCATACTTTTTCAGAGTATCTGAAACAGTCCAGACTTTAAGTTTTCCTGAATCACATATCTCGAGAGACCTTTCAGTATCAAACAGATTGGAAAAATTCTTCTTCCTGCAAACTGCATCAACAGCAGCGTTTATTTCTTCTCTATTGAACCCTGCCATTACAAAGCTAACCTTAAATTTCTTCATCAGTTGTTTAATTTTTTTCCGATGTTCTCGACAAGCCTTACAAAGTGGATTTGTAACAACGATTATTTCAGTTCCTTCCCCCACAGAAGACAGGATATTCTTTTTCAGAATTTGATAGTCTTCACTGGAGAGAACAAGGGGTGGAACTTCTATCAAAATTCCCTCAATAAGATGTTTTCTATTCATCGATAAGAAAAAAGTTTCTCCTTCCTGAGTTGTTACCTTGCAGACAGGAAAATCCTTAATCTCCTCAACGGTTTTAACAGACAGAGGGGTTTTTAGACATCTGTTTAGTATAGCCTGCGCCTCAGGAATACCAGGACATTCTCCCGCTACCGCATTTGAAGCTAACCAGACAAATAATAAACCCATTAACATGGATCTCATAGCTTAGAACTCCGTGTCCCCAAGTTCAAGAAAATCTTTCAGCTTTTTTTTTGAATCTGGAACTCCTTTTCTGTACTTTTTCCATTCATCAACGGCACTAATGTCATTTCCACTTCTTTTTGCTTTTGCAAGTTTAATCTTTACAAGTGCAGGAACGGGAATCATTTTCCCCATGATAAGAGCTTCTCCAACATTGAGAGATGGAAGCTGTTCTACGAGGTCTGAGCTCAAAGATTCTGAAGCCTGCTGAACATGTCTTTGATCTCCAGGCTCAACCAACCTCAGGATTATCATGTTGTTAGCCTGAGAAAGGGCGTTTGAATCAAGAGCTTTGGGTCTTTGAGTAACTAAGCACAGTCCCAGACCGAACTTCCTTCCTTCCCTTGCAATTCTCGAAATCCAGTATCTCGATTTTGTGTTAATTGTGGATGATGCAAGTATGTGGGCTTCTTCTAAAATCATGAAAACGGGAAATTCAAGTCCTCCGGGTTCTTCTCTGACATGAGCTTTCCTCTTTTCCAGAATGTTCCTTAAAACGTGGCTTACAACAATATCGGCTATTTTCTCGTCAACGTGGGAAAGGTCAATAACATTAAGCTTCCCAAACTCAATCTGATCAACTATTGGGGTCTGGAGAAGGTTAAAGAGACCTCCATAAAACTCCTGCATGTCTTCAACTTTGTTTATTACGCCCGTTATTGATTTCCAGTCCTCTTTGTAGGCTTCATCTGTTCTGTAGTTCTGGAGCTCTCCTAAGAGTCTTCCCCAGAAATCGGAAGCTGGAATCTGACAGTTCTGAATCTCTTCGACAGCTGTTTTAAATGCCCTTCTCAGATACCTGTCCTGGATGTAAGCACTATCATCAACGTTGGCAAAAAGCCTGAACTCATAGTAACTGAGTCTTGTTGGATTTAGTTTAAGGTCTATCTTTCTCACACAACTTTTACCGTTCCTGATGTAGTCGAAGTTGACATATTCTCCGTGCATATCAAAGACGAGAATTGTGCCATACTTGTCAAGCATTCCCTCGAGGATTACTGAGACTGTGTTCGATTTACCTCCACCTGTAACTGCAAGAATTGCAAGGTGTCTGCTCACTATACTGTCTATGTCAATAAAGACATCTACATCCTCCCTTGTAAGCAGATGTCCTATATGGATTTTTTTTCCATCGTCTTTTCCAAAAACCTTTTGAAGAGTCTTTCCGGAGGCTAAGAAAATGTCAGTTCCCGGTTCAGGAGGAACCCTTGGAATAAACATTCCTCTATCAACATCGCCGAGAATGGATATTTTCCCTTTGAAGTAGGAGTTCTTATCCGTTAGTTTCCGTAGGTGTTCAACGTCTTCAGGTTCTAAATCCTCCGTTAGAGATCTGTTGATTCTTCTTATTTCTTTTACAAATCCAAGAACTCTATAACCCTCGTATTCCAGTTCAACGTAGTCTCCTAATTGAATAGCACCCGAACTTATAAATTCAACTTCTCTGGTAGAGGGTTCTCCTATGCATACCCCTATTGGCTTAACCATAAAAGCCTCCTGTCCAAGTGGCAAGTTATAGAAAAATTAAATGATAGAATAGCTAAAGTCAAACAAAACTTTTACGGAGGGAGAGAATGTCTGTACTTGTAGAGTTTTCAATGTTTCCGACAGATAAGGGAGAAAGTGTAAGCCCGTACGTTACAAGAATTATAAAAATGATAGACGAGAGTGGAGTTCCTTACAAGCTTACTTCCATGGGAACAGTTTTTGAAACTGAGACCATAGATGAAGCCCTTGAATTAATTAAGAGGGCGTATCAACAGTTAGAACCGGACTGTAACAGAGTTTACTCTGTTGTGAAGTTTGACATCAGGAAAGGTAAAAGCAACAGAATGGTTCAGAAGATAGAGTCTGTTGAGAGTAAGCTAAAAAAGGAAGTTAGCAAATAATGTGGAATAGACTAAATTTATAACGGAGCAGGCTGTGGGGTCGCTCTCCGTAAGGAGAGAGGAAAGTCCGGGCTCCACAGGGCAGGGAGCTGGCGTTAAGCCAGGCAGGGGTGACCCTGCGGATAGGACCACAGAGAAGAGACCGCCACCTATAAGGTGGTAAGGGTGAAACGGTGGTGTAAGAGACCACCGCCTCTTTCCGCGAGGAGAGAGGGCACGGTAACCCCCTCCCGGAGCAAGGCTAAATAGGCTGGCGTTTGAGGGTTGCCCGCCCGATGCCAGCGGGTAAGCCGCATAGATAAATGACCCCTTCAAACAGAACCCGGCTTACACGCCTGCTCCGTAACTAACCTTTAACCAACCATCAACTAACCTTCAATAATTTTCACATAGACCTTTCGTGTTCTTGGTCCATCAAACTCACAGAAGTAGATTCCCTGCCATGTTCCGAGCAGAAGTCTTCCATCTTGAATGATGACAGTCTGACTGCAACCTACAAGTGAGGATTTTATATGAGCAGCAGAGTTTCCTTCAGCGTGTTCGTAGAAAGGCTCTCTCCAGGGAATTAGTTTGTCGAGCATGGTTTTTATATCCTTCTTTACAGAAGGATCCGCATTTTCGTTTATTGTAACACCGGCAGTTGTATGGGGTACGTAGATTACGCAGATTCCTTTTGTGACTCCAGACTGCAAAACGATTGACTCAACCTGACGGGTTATATCAACAAGTTGTGTTCTGCCCGTAGTTTTCAGGGAAATTTCATAGACCATTCTAACCTCCAATTACTTCTCTTCTTGATAACTTTTAAATAACAATCTGTCCTTTCTTCTGATTTCTGACATTTTTCTTTATCAACTCTCCAAGTTCCTTAATGTCCATCTCGTTGTATTCCTTTAAAACTTCTTTTCTTTCTTCCGTCCAATTTCCTCTCCCACCTTCAGTAAGTCGGACAAATCTTACAAATCCCACAAGTCCAAGTTCTCTGATAAGAGCTCGATACCCTTTCTTTATCAGTTCTCTATCTTCCGTTTTTATTAGCATAGTACTCCTCCAAAAACTCTATTGGGTTCATCACTTTTACCTTCAAATTAGGAATTCTTTTTGCTCTTTTCAAAAACCTTTTATCGACAGTAATTAAAACGTCTGCTCCTCTTTCAGCGCTTGCAAGATGATAAGCATCTAAACCCTTTATTCCTTGCTTCGCAAATTCTTCTGCTTTTTCTTCAATGGTATCATCTACTTTCACAAAATACTGCGCATTTTCCAGAATTGCATTTATTCTATCCTGCTTTTCTGAATCAGGTATCTTCTCACTCTCAAAGGTAAGAACAGCACTATCAACAAGTCCCAGCTTACCATCCGATATAAGCTGAAGTATTACTTCCATTGCTTTTGCTTCTTGAATTATCTCATTGCTAAGGTATTTGTCCCATAGTCGACTAAGAGCACAACTGTCAATGTAAAGCCGCAAAACTTTTCTCCTTGATTAAATTCTTTCAAGAATCATTTCTTTCAGCTCTTCGTCAACATTTCCGTAAACGAACGTTGCAAGAATTTTCTCCATATCTTCTCTGTCAAGGTCAAAAAGCTCTGTTGCAATTAACGATTCCAGTTCTGCTCTCAGGGTCTTTGATTCTTCATTTCCTTTTTCCGTTAGCTTTTGAATTTTCTTTGAGAGGGAAACAATTTTCTTCCGTAAATCCTCTTCTGCTACTGGAATGGGGAGCTCTTCCACAAAGAACATATTAAGATTAGCGGAAACTCTCTGCCTTATGTAGTAGTCAAGAACAAAACTGTTAAAAAGTGCACAGATATAGTGGTTGAAGTCAAACTCCATCTTCTCGTCTAAGGTTGTTTGAATTATATCCTGACTATCATAGTCTATTTCATAGTAAATTTGTTTTAAAACGATTAAAGAGTTTCCACAGAAGACTTTTTCAGGAATGACAGCTCCTATAAGAGTTCTCTCATTGGTAGAGCTTGCAACGGCTCTGTATGAAAATCTCTCAGCCTCGTAATCAAGCTTCCATTTTTTAGATTCAAATCTCGCCTTGCAAACTTGCAGTAGTTCTTCTCTAAAGCTTTTAGCTTCTTTTCCTCTAAGTCCAAGAAAATCTATAAGCTCTTTTACAAGACTTCTTATTTCGCCGTTTAGCTTTCTTTCCACAAGTCTCTCTCTTCCTTCTCTTTCATTAAGGTAGTAGCGGGGATTACTGAATTTAGAGTTGAACTGGTAGATTGTCTTACCTTCAAAAAGGGGCAGACTGCCTTTCTTTTTCTTCGTTCTGAAAAGGTAATTGTCGTTGGTCATGTGAAATTCACTTGTTAATTCTATCCTTAGCTCGTAGAGTAAAGGATGGTCTCCCCTTATCTTCTCAATTAAGGGAATGTGGGAAGGGCTCAGGAACTCTGTTATTGTCTTTGCACGGGGGGAGATTTCTGAAATTAGCTTTGCAGGATATTTGAATTTTTCATCCACATCTTCCCATTTTCTAATGTAGAACCTTGCGTTAAAGGTTTCCGAAGGTTTTTCTTTCTCTGCAAAAACTATGTCAAACTTGAATCTTGAATCTACATCCTTAAACCATCTGTGGCTTCTGTTTTCAAAAGAGAGGAGCTCCTTTAGATTCCAGTTTTTTAAAATCTCCTCTCTCAGCTCTTTTGCTCCTTCGTCGGTATGGAAGTTGGAAGGAACAAGAAGTATAAAAGCTTTTCTTGTTAATCTTAAAGCAAGTTCCATAAAGAGCTTCTGGTATGAAAGGTCTCCTTTTCCCCGTAAAATGAAGTTTTCTTTAAGGTAGTCTGAGAACTTCCTTATCTCCTCCTGATACTCTTCCCAGAGCTCCTTTACCTTCTCGTTTTTGAGCTTCTTTTCAAAGAGCTTTTTAAACTCTTTTCCTTCAATACTGAACTTTGTTATCTCTCCAAAGATTTCAGGATAATGGGAGGCAAACTCCTTCTTTATGGGCTTTATGTTTTCCCAGGGAGGATTTCCAATTATTCCATCAAAGCCTTGTTCAGTATTTTTAGAGTAGATGTGAGGGAATTCTATCGGGTAAATTACAGCTTTTCCAAGAGCTCCTCCAAGTTGATACTTTTTCCTTAAACTTCTTCTAAAAAACCTTCGCAGTTTCTCCCTGCTTTTTATAGCTTCAGAGAGAAGTTCTGGAGTAAACGGATTTTCAAGGTACTCTTCTCTTGAACTTCTTATCTTTTCCACTTCTACCTTTAGCTTTTCGCTACCTTCTATACATTTAACTGTTTCTTCAACTGGCAGGGTATATAGGGAATTTCCATTTATTATATTCATCTCGAGGTCTAGCAAGATATGGTCTTCTTTTTCAATTCTGGTATAAAGAAACGAGTCTGGATGGAGCTTGACAGCTTCTTTCCAGAGGTTGACCTTTGCTATTTCAACGGCTCTTTCGTCTATGTCTATCCCGTAAATGTGTCTCAGGATTATTAGAGCTATAAGCCTTCTCTTTTCTCTCTCTGTCGATGAGAATCCCAATTTTCTCCTTATCGCTTGAACTCTTCTTCTCTGCTCCTTAATGTTCTTTGGCTCGGAAAGGGAGGATGGAATTTCCGCCCATCTTGTCTTCTGGTCTATCTCTTCGTAAATCCTGAAAATTTCCCTCAGGACCTTTATCAGGAATGAACCGCTACCACAGGCAGGGTCTATAACGGCAATCCTTAGAATCTCCTCAGCCAGTTCTTCCGCTTTCTCGTAATCAAGGTTATCAATCGCCTCAAGGAGTCTCTCTTTCTTTTCTAAAAAGAGAGCTTCTACGAGGGTTTTAGCCATATAACTGGTTATCTCTCTGGGAGTATAGTAGATTCCTCCCTCTTTTCTGTTTTCCGCAAGAAACATCTCGTAGGATTTTCCAAAAATATCCTCGTCTATCTGTCTGAAGTTATAGAAAGTAAGTCCCATTCCAAGAGAGGGTTTCCACTTTCCAAATCCAAGGATTATCTCTATTGCGTCCATTACTCTTTCAAGGTTATCCTCTTCAGGAGCGATGAAGTTCAGAATGTTTGTTTTGAAAATTTCTGTGTCATAATAGGTGTAAAACCAGCGATTTATCTCTTCAAAAAATTCCTCTAAAAATTTCTTTTTGCCTCTTGGTATCAATCTGTTCCTTTTGTCCTCATAAGTATCCTGAAGAAATTTAAAAGGAATTAGGGCAAAATCTTCAAGAGTTTGAATGAAGATAAACTTATTGAGCAGAAGGATTTTTGCCTCTTCAACTCTTTTTTCGTCTCCCTCCCACTTAATGGTTCCCAGAATCTCATACCACCTTTTAAGGTCGGCAAAGAACTTTTCGTCTAAGTCTTCCTTCGGCGTTTCATCTTCTTTCCTCCTTACAAGCTCCCATGCATTTCTGACCCTCTGAAAATCTCGCAGGAAATCTGAAAAGTTTTCTCTCTTGAAAGGCTCAAACTCGTACTTTGCCCTTCTGGAAAAATAATAGACCTCGTTTCCATTTGTAAAAACTACGTAATCGTAACGATTAAGGTAGTTGATAATCTGGTTTTTCCCTTCTGTCTCAAACCTGCTTTTCTGTTTTCTGAACTCCTTTTCAAGCTCCTGAAGTATAAGCCTATTTCCAGACCTTTTAAAAAGAGGCTTTACTTCAATGCCAACGGGGTTTTTTGTTCCGTTTATTTCGTAATCTATCCAGCCATCTTCAAGTTTTACCTGAGGAACTACTCTAACGTTTAAGGCTTTTAAGAACTCCTGAAAAACCATCTCAAAAGCAGTTTCAGGTTTTATGAGCCAGACAACATCAAGGTAGTTTTTGAAAACCTGGGTTTTGAGCTTCTCTTTTATCTCTGGAACTTTCTCCCGTGCGATTGAATGGTAAGAAGATAGCAGAGACAAATCTTCAAGGAGCTCGTCCAACATCAGAGCTCTTCTCCCACAACCCAGTTATCAATAAGCCTTGTGTTTCCAACGAAGACTGCCAGGGCTATTAGATCCCCCTCTTTTAAGGATTTTACAGGTTTTAAGAGATTAGCGTCAACAATCTCTACATAATCAATTTTCTTAACATAGGGATGGGAAAGTATGAACTTCCTCATTTCTGCTTTTATCATTTCTGGATCTCTTTCACCCTCATCTATCATCTTTTTAGCAAGTTTTAGAGCTCCATAGAGGGAAGTTGCCGATTTCCTCTCTTCAGGTGAGAGGTAAACATTTCTGGAGCTCTTAGCAAGACCGTCTTCTTCTCTTACTATAGGACAGCCTACAACTTCAACATCAAGCTCAAGGTCTTTTACAAGGCGTTCTATGACCTTTAGCTGCTGAAAATCCTTCTTTCCAAAGTAAGCCTTGTGAGGTTGAACAATATTTAAGAGTTTGGTCACGACTGTTGCCACTCCCCTGAAGTGTCCAGGTCTTCTTGCTCCGCACAAACCTTCTGTCAGCCCTTCAACCTCTACATACGTTGAGAACCCTTCCGGATACATATCGGAAACTTCTGGAGCGAACAGGAAATCGACTTTCTCCCTTTTAGCTATTTCAGAATCCCTCCTTAAATCCCTTGGATATCTCTCAAAATCCTCGTTTGGACCGAACTGGGTAGGATTCACAAATATGCTCATTACAACAACATCATTTTCTTTCTTAGCACACCTTACAAGGCTAATATGTCCATCGTGAAGGTAACCCATTGTAGGAACAAATCCTATTTTCTTTCCTGTTCTCCTAAGAGCTCTGGAAATAGCCTGCATTTCTTTGATACTCCTGACTATTCTCATTCTTTTATCTCCTCTTCAAAAGTTAGCTTTGCTTTTACTATGCCGACTCCAACCAGCACAACAGTTGCAGAGTAGTATATCCAGATGAGAAAGACAATTACAGCAGCAAAGGAACCGTAAAGAATACTGACTTTCGAAACGTTGAGAATAAACCATACAAAGACCTTTTCAAATATTGTTAAAAGGAAGAAAACAAAGGTTGAGGTTTTCAGAATAAACTTCAAAGGAACTTTAATTGGTAATAAGAAATAGTATATACTTACCAAAATAGTGAACAGCAAAACTGGAACCAAAAGAGATGATGCAATTGAAAGCAATGGAAACTGAGGAAGCAGAAGAGCTATTAAATACTTGGCTGAATAAAAGACAAACATCAAGATCCACAGGAAAAAAATCACTAAGATAATAACCAGATGTTTGTAGAAAAAGCCAGCGGTATTTTCAACTCCCAATATTTCGCAGAACGATCTTTCAAAGGATAGAAATATACCTCTGGAAAACCAGAGCATAACTACAGCTGCTGTACCACTTATTAAGCCTGAGTTGTTAATAATCTGTTCAATTTGAAGGAAGATCGGTTTTAACGGAGAGTTAAAAATCTCTTTCGGTACCAGATCCTGGAAATTTATCTGGAAAATGACCATTCCGAGGAAGAATAGAAATATGAAGAGAGGGATAATGGACATCAGAGTGAAGTAGGCAATGGATGCTGCAAAAAAAGGATAATCACTCTTAATAGCATCACAGAAAGAGAAGAGAACATACCTGAAAAAAGACCTACGTTTTAGCAAGCTTTTGCAAATCATAAATTAATTATACTTGATTGTAACAAGTGACAGGTAACAAGTAACGAGCAAGAGATACCGTCACGTGTTGTTACCCGTCACTCATCACTCGTTACTCGTCACTCAAGGAAAAATCACCGGGCATAACTGTGAAGACCTGGAATGATTAAGTTAACCCCATAGTAAGTGAAGATAACACTAAGAAAACCTATAATTGTAAAATAAGCTAAAGGCTTGCCAGAAAGCCCCTTAATGTATCTTGCATGGAGATAGGCTGCGTAAACGAGCCATGTAATCAGTGACCAGGTCTCTTTTGGATCCCAGGACCAGTATCCACCCCACGCATACTTTGCCCAAACAGCTCCAAGTATAATTCCAATTGTCAGAAAGACAAAGCCAACGGCTACAGACTGATACATTATCTGTTCCATCGCTTCTATAGAAGGAAAAATCCTTGTAATTCCGTATCTTTTGAGGATGAAAAGGAATCCACAGAAAGTAGCAGCTACTACAGCTGAAACTCCAAGGAAGAGAAAAACGTTTTCCCTGTAAGCTGAGTAGATGATAAAGAAGAAGATAAACCATGTTGTTACGAAAATTACCATCCAGTCTTTTCCTGTTGTATCATCCCTTTTCGCAAAATAGGCATAAGCTATTCCCGCACTTACAGCAGCGGCAGCATAACCTATAAATGTTGTAACGACGTGGAAGAGAAGCCAGTTACTCTGAAGTGCTGGAACAAGGGGTTGAGCTTCCGGATTGAAACCTAAAATCTGGGTTGAAAGCTCTCCCATCAGAGCTAAAGGAACAACAAACATACCAAAGGCTTTGTTTCGGTACTTCCATTCAAAGAGCAGGTACAGGAGAATCGCAGTCCAACCAAAAAGCATGAGGGATTCGTACATGTTTGTGAAAGGAGCATATTTATAAAAGGCAGTCCAATCAGAAACCATATTGACCTTTGCCTTTTCTACTCCCCTCACAATGAACGCTGCTCCTTGAACAATAACTCCAAGCCACGCAAGGTAAGTTCCAAGCTTTCCAGACCAGGAACTCTTTGAAAAGGTGTGGATAGTATAGAAGAGGAATGCAAGGAAAAATGCTACCATTCCTGCATTGAAAAGAGCTACTGAATTAATCATTTCTTTCCTCCTTAGGGGTATTTGGACAGTATGAAGACTTTACTACCCCTAAGACCTCCTCCAGCTCCTTTGCAAGTCCTTCTGTCCCTTTGTTTGTTATTCCACCAATTACAAGAGTAACCTTTCCTTCTTTTCCTTTCTTCATTCTTGCCCAGACTCTTCTGTGAGGGATAAAGAAAGCAACTATAAGTCCAAGGATGAGAATTGTACTTCCAACCCAGACAATCCAGGTTCCAGGATCCTTAGCAACCTGAAGACCGGTGTAAAAGACAGGTTTGATATCAACAACTGAGAAAGTGATGTCAGTTCCAGGAATTTTGTAGAACATGAATGGCTTTATTATCCCTTCCTCTGTTTTCCCATTTTGAATGAATTCAATTCCTATAGCCATTGTTTTCCCGTCAAGGCTAATGATACTTAGATAAGTATCTTTTCCAAGTTTAATAGGTTGTCCAAAGGCAAGTCCAACTGTTTCAGTCCTGTTTCCTTTCCTGATCTGTAAAATTGTTTCTCCTTGCCCGTAGCTTGCCTGGTAGAAATAGACGCCTTTGTATTTCAGAGGATCGTTAACTTTTATCTCTTTCCTGTAAACTTCTTTTCCGTTTTCAATTACCGAGAGATCAGATATGTAAGCCTTAGGCATGCCTGAAGGATAAAAATCTATAGTGAACTTGTTGCACTTTATATAGAACGGGAGTTCTATGATTTTTGGACCACTGAAGAAACTTACCAGATTACTGCTGGTACCTTCTGAAAGATTCATATAACCTCTGTAACCAAAAATAGCTGTAATCAATCCTCCTATCAGAACAATCAGAACTCCAAAGTGGACTATGTAAACGCCAAACCTTGCAAAGACGTTTTTATCGGCGAAAATATGAACTTCCTCTGTTTCTTTCTTTGAAACCTCCGATTTATAACGAATCTTTTTGAGGGTATTCAGAATGGAATCTTTTACATCTTCAACATCGCCGACAAGGGTTATCCTGTGGACAACCTTCAGAGTTTTCTCATAACCTTCTGGAAGGGTTTTTCTTGGCTCTTTTGCAACCCTCCAGATTTTTGGAAGTCTTTTAACTGAACAAACAATCAGATTGATTGCCAGAAGTATTAAGAGCAGAATATACCACCAGGAGTGGTAAACGTCTGTGAAACCTAAGAATTTAAAGATTTTGTAAGTTGTTTCTCCATACTCTCTCAGGTACTTATCCGGATCCTGCTGTTGTTCAATGATTGTTCCAATGATGGAGGTAACAGCAAGAGTCAGGAGGAGAATTATGGCAAGCTTTACCGAGCTGAAGAAATCGTAGATTTTCTTAAGCATTCTTTCTCCTTGCTGTCCATGTTCTCGCGGTTAATTTTCGACTATTAAATCAAACTAAATTCCATAAGTCAAGAATTTCAAACGTTAAGAATTCTGAAAGTAATAAATCAAAAGGATCTTCCACTTTTTTTTCTGTTTTGCAAAAGGTAAAGCAAGGTTTTTGATGGTAGTTTTCTATTCCAAGTGTTTTAGCACCTCCAGAGGTAATTAACCTGAATAGTTTTTTAACGGGAATGGTACCTTCAAGTTTGTAGTAAATGGTTCTTATCTCTGAGACTACTGAAAGAGAGACATTTGTGCTTAATCCGTCAGTTCCGATACCAACTTTTTCGTAATCTATAAGGTATTGAACATCTGGAAAGCCTGTTTTGAGATGAATGTTGCTTCGTGGACAGAGAACAATTCCGCAGCCCGATTTCATAAGGGTATCAAGTTCTCTTTTAGATAAGTTGGTACAGTGAACCGCTATCATGTTTTCATTCAGAGCTCCCGCTTTTTCTATGTAGTCTATAAGATCCTTTGAGCAGACTCTCTCATATCTCTTTCTTCCCAGAAAAGGATAGATCAAGCTTTCAAATCTGTTTTTTTTGCACCTTACAAAGTCCTCTTCATCTGCGGTTTCTCCTAAATGGATCTGGAACCTGTATCCTCTTTCCTGTGAATCTTTAGCAATTTTCCTGATGAGCTTAAATGAAACTGAATATACTGAATGGATGGAGAGGGGTGAAGGTAGAGAAGTAACGTCAGAGTCTTTTCCTATAACTTCCAGATAAGAAAATCCCCTCTTTATAAACTTTTTTGAAACTCCAAAGGAAGAGATATCTCCCACGTAAACCACTCCGTGTCTTTCAGACTCTTCTATCCCTTTGATTACAGCTTTTTCTATCTCTTCAATTGAAAAGGACTGTCTTTTCCCAATTATCCAGAGAAGCCAGTCAAAGAAGGAAGCAAACTTGTCTGGAGAGAAGCTCAAACTTGAAAGCTCTAAGTGTGTATGGGCATTGACAAAGGGAGGGTATAGAACACCTTTTAAATTCAGCTCTTTCTGAAAATTTCCTTCCGGTTTCCTCTTATAGTAGCCATCTATCCTGCCATCTTTGACTACAACGTACCCGTTCTTTATCGCTTCTATATCAGGAGTTACAATCCAGTCCGCCCTTATCAGGATTTTCACAGGAATATCCTCTTACGAAGTTGATTGCGTCATAGATGGTTTTAATTCTGCCGATTGCCTGGAGCTCCAGCATTTTCTTTTTGATTACTCCAACGCATCTATTGGGTTTATCAAAGCCCTTGATTTCCATAATCTCTCTTCCAGAGAGAAGAGGTTTTAGGTCTTTTAACCTTTCTCTGTAAAACCTCAGTAGAAAATGGATAAAGTCTATAAATTCATCAACTCCTTTCTCCATTTCAGTAGAAGTAGCCATCCAGTCAGCAACGCTATGAAAAAGAGTGTGAAAGCTATAGGCTTGTGTGTCCCTGAAGAACCTGTAAATGGCTCTGTCCGAGAGTTGTTCTTTTTTAAAGAGATTGTAGAGAAAGAAAGGTCTTAAATGGTGTCTAATAACTTTAAATCCAAGATTCACAGCTCTTTTCCCGAGTCCAAGCCTTATGAAGGCTTTCTTTGCTATCTCAGCTCCTACCCTATCATGGTTGTAAAAGGTCAGTTTGCCATCCTTCTCTTTAACTGTCAGAGGTTTACCGACATCGTGGTATAGAGCAACGAGTTTCAACTCTTCTTCTCCAATTTCCTCAGAGAATTCCAGAAGTATTTCCTCTTTTTTCTCAAAACAGTAGTTTTCTAAGAATTCTACTGTTCGGAACGTGTGTTCTTTAAGGTTGTACTGATGGAGTCCGGAAGGAGGAATTTTCTCAAGGTCTGATAATTCAGGGAAAATGCGAACAAAAGCATCTAAATAATCAAGATCTCTAAAGGCTTCTGCTGATCGACCGGTTTTGAGGATCTTTATAAGTTCCTCCTTTATTCTTTCAACAGCACTTTCTTCCAACTTTTCCGAACTCGCCTTTGACTGTTCAAGAAAGGAAGAGTGGTATTCAAAGTCAAGAAGAACTTTTAACCGGACACCACGAACAATCCTGACCGGGTCATCCGTTATGGATGTCGCAGCAACTGGTCTTATCAATCCTTTTTGAAGATCCTCAAATCCACCAAAAGGGTCAATCAGGAGAACGTCATCGTTAAATGGGAGAAAGAGCTCTGAAATATCAACAGCAATTGCGTTTATTGTAAAATCCCTTTTAAGGAGGTCTTCTTTTACGGTTTTTCCGTAAAGGTTGCTGATGTCAATGCGGAAGTCATTGCCTATGAATGTAACAACGGTTTTCTCTTTTTCAAATGTGAATGAGGATAGATTTAAGGCTCTGGAAACACAATTTTTGACTTTTGAAAGATCGTCAGGAGTCGTAATGTCTATATCAACGGATTCCTTTGGAACTCTTAAAAGCCTATCTCTGACGAAGCCACCAACAAGGTATGCCTTTTCAAAACAGGCTGCTATCTTCTCAACTACGGGGTGGTAGAAGGTAAGTTTGTGTACTCTCTTTTCCATAAGGGAGATTATATAGGATGGAAACTGTAATCGAAGCGGTTAATCTCTGGAAGGTTTACGAGACAGAGACAGATCGAGTTGAAGCGCTAAGAGGAATAAACTTGAAATTGAAAAAGGGAGAGTTTTCTCTGCTGATGGGAGCTTCCGGTTCCGGGAAATCGACCCTTCTCCATATTCTTGGAACCCTCGATAAACCTACAAAAGGGGAAGTTCTTTACAAAGGAAAGAATCTCTTTCAGCTAAAAGATAGGGAACTTGCCATTTTCAGAAACAGGAAAATAGGCTTTGTTTTTCAGTTTCATTACCTTATCAATGAATTAACAATCCTTGAAAATGTAATGGTTCCTTTGCTTCTCTCAGGGGTAGGTAAGTTAGAGGCAAGAGAACGAGCGATGGAGTTATTGCACGTTATAGGACTTGGGCATAGATTATCTCACAGACCATTTGAGATTTCTGGCGGAGAAAAGCAGAGAGTTGCTATTGCACGGGCTTTAGTGAACTCTCCCGAAGTTGTCTTAGCAGATGAACCTACTGGAAACCTTGATACCGAAACCGCAACCTCCGTTGTTACCCTCATGCAGAAGCTCAACCGAAAGTTTGGCATTACCTTTTTGATAGCAACCCACAATAGAGAGCTGGAAAAGTTTGCTGATAACGTATACTTTATAAAAGACGGCATTTTAACTAATAAAACCTATTGAAGGAGTGTGTATGTTTGAAAGATTTACAGCAAAGGCAAGACAGATAATTATCAAATCAAAAGAGCAGGCTGTCGTCCTGAGGTGTGAGAAATTAGGAACTGAGCATATTCTTCTAACTCTTCTCAAAGAAGATGAGATAACAAATCAAATATTGGCGAAATATAACATTTCAAAGGCGAGAATTCAGGAAATTATCATATCTCAGATTCAGCCTGTAAGTTACGAAGTTGATGTCAACACCATTACATTCTCGACAGAGGCAAGGAGAGTCCTTGAGCATGCTCTCGAGGAATCCAAAATCTTAGGACATGCTTACGTTGGACCAGAGCATCTCTTCATAGCCCTTGCCAAGGAAAGGCTTGGACTTGCAGGAAGGATCCTCAGAAGCTATGGTCTTGATCACTACACCCTCAGAAGAGAGGTTTCCAATCTCCTGAAGGGAATTGCAAGGGAGAGGAAAACTACAAAGAGAACATCTACGCCAAACCTCGATAAGTTTGGAAGGGATCTTACAAAGCTTGCAGAGGAAGGCAAACTTGATCCGGTAATAGGAAGAGAGAAGGAAATTGAAAGGGTTACCCATATTCTTGCAAGGCGCAGGAAAAACAACCCTGTTCTCATTGGCGAGCCCGGCGTTGGTAAGACTGCAATTGTTGAAGGACTTGCCCTGAAGATTTCAAAGGGTGATGTGCCTGAAAAACTTAAAGACAAAAGAATAGTATCTCTTGATATGGCTTCTCTCATTGCAGGAACCAAGTATAGAGGTCAGTTTGAAGAGAGACTGAAAGCTATTGTTAAGGAACTTGAGAATAACAAAGACATAATCCTTTTTATTGATGAAATTCATACTTTAGTTGGGGCTGGAGCTGCAGAAGGCTCAATGGATGCTTCAAACATATTGAAGCCTTCTCTCTCAAGAGGTGAGATTCAGGTAATTGGTGCAACAACGATTGACGAGTACAGGAAGTACATAGAGAAGGATGGAGCTCTTGAAAGGAGATTCCAGCCTGTAATGGTTGAAGAACCTTCCATCGAGGATACGATTGAAATTCTCAAAGGACTCAAGCCAAAATTTGAAGAGTTCCACAACGTTAAGATAACAGATGGAGCTATCGAGAGGGCAGTTAAGCTCGCTGTAAGGTACATAAACGACAGAAAACTGCCTGATAAGGCAATAGACATCATCGATGAGGCTGGAGCAAAGGCTCAACTTCAGGCAAGTCGGAAAGATAGCAGAGTTGAAATGCTCGAAAAGGAAGTCGAAAAGGTAAAATCTCTAAAAGAGGAAGCTCTTGCAATGGCAGAGTATGAGAAAGCCCATTACTACAAGCAGCAGGAGCTTTCCCTCCTTGCAGAGCTTGAGGAGCTGAAAAGAGAACTTAAACAGAAACAGAAGGAAGAGAAGATAGTCATAGACGAATCGAAAGTTGAAGAAATTGTTGCGCTCTGGACTGGAATACCTGTACAGCAGCTTCAGGAGAAAGAGGCTGAGAAACTGCTTAAACTTGAAACCGAGCTCCACAAGAGGGTTGTGGGTCAGGAAGAGGCAGTCAGAGCAGTTGCAAGGGCTATCAAACGTTCAAGGCTTGGTATAAGAAGCAACTCACAGAGACCCATTGGTTCTTTCCTTTTCCTCGGACCAACAGGTGTTGGTAAAACTGAGCTTGCAAAAGCCCTTGCCGAGACGCTCTTTGGTGACGAGAAAGCAATGGTCAGAATTGACATGTCTGAATACATGGAGAAACATACAGTATCAAGGCTTATCGGTGCGCCTCCGGGATACGTTGGATACGAAGAGGGTGGTCAGCTCACAGAAGCCGTTAGAAGGAAACCCTATACTGTAATTCTCTTAGATGAGATAGAAAAAGCCCATCCTGACGTTCTAAATATTCTTCTCCAGATAATGGAAGATGGAAGGCTCACAGATGGACTTGGAAGGACAGTTTCGTTTACAAACACGATACTCATCATGACTTCAAACCTTGGAGCTAAACACCTCATTTCTTCCCAAAAAGGAATGGGATTTGAGATAGCTGATGGAAAGGAAGAAGAACGCTCTTTCGAAAGAATGAAGTCTTTCGTTTTAGATGAGGTTAAACGTTACTTCAAGCCTGAATTTATCAACAGGCTCGATGGAATAATCGTCTTCCATCCTCTCACAAAAGAGGATGTCAAGGAGATTGTAAGGAAACAGGTAGAAAGACTCAACGAAGAGCTCAAAGAGAGAAACCTCTATGTTCACGTTACAAACAGGTTTATAGAATACGTTGTTAACAGAGAGTTCAAGAAAGAGTATGGTGCAAGAACAATAAGACGAGCTCTCCAGACTCTCATTGAAGACAGGCTTACAGATGAAATACTGATGGGAAGGTTTACAGAGGGTGGAAATGTTGTCTTTGACGTAACACCAAAAGGAAGGATCTCTGTAAGAGAGAAGAAGGAGAGAAAGAAGAAAGAGACAACAGGAGTATAAAGAATGCGACGGTTTAAAGTCGATAAGGTCAGCGGTGGTGTGGCTTACCTGCGGGGACAGGAAGCCCGCCACGTTTTAAAAGTTTTAAGATTAAGAAAAGGCGATGAAATAATAATCTTCGATGGAGAGGGAAAGGAGTACTTAGCAGAAATTGAAGCTGCTTCCCCAACTTCAGTTAGACTTAAAGTCCTTGAAGAGATAAACATAAACAGAGACAGCCCTTTAAGGGCTATTCTTTACATGGGATTGACAAATAAACTTCAGAAGTTTGAGCTGGCAATTCAGAAGGCAACAGAGTTGGGTGTAACAGAAATTGTGCCTGTAATCTGTAAACGGTCATCAAATGCCCAGAATGTTAAAAACTGGGATAACAAACTGAGAAGGTGGGAAGAGATAGTAGTAAATGCAGCAAAGCAGTGTGGAAGAAACATCCTTCCTGTAATACATCAACCGGTGAAACTTCCAGAGATAGAAGATAACTCGGAGCTTGCTTTTGTTCTATGGGAAAAAGGTGGGAAAAGCCTGAAGGATTATGAGTCATTTAGTGCTTCTTCTGTTTCATTTATAGTTGGTCCAGAAGGTGGACTCGATAAAGAGGAAATAGAAATTTTAAAGGAAAAGGGATTCAAACCTATTTACCTTGGGAAGAGAATTCTGAGAGCAGAAACAGCTGCAATAGCAGGAATGACACTTGTCCAGTACACATGGGGTGATCTTGGATAAACACTATCTTAGGAGTAGGGATGAAGATGCTCCTTGAGAAAGATTATAAGGGAGTAACCCTCAGGGTAATTCATGGAGATATAACAGACGAAGAGACAGAAGCCATTGTAAACGCTGCTAACAGTTCTCTACAGCATGGTGGGGGAGTAGCAGGAGCTATTGTAAAAAAGGGCGGAAAAATCATTCAGGAGGAAAGTGACAGGATAGGTTACGTTCCTGTTGGAAGGGCTGCATATACCTCTGCAGGAAAACTAAAAGCAAAGTACGTTATCCATACGGTTGGACCTGTTTGGGGTGAGGGAAACGAAGAAGAAAAATTAAGAAGTGCCATAAGGTCTGCCCTTGAAGTTGCAGAAGAGTTAAAAGTTAGGTCTGTAGCACTTCCTGCTGTAAGCACAGGAATTTTTGGTTATCCAAAGGAACTGGGAGTAAAAGTTATTGTTGACGAAGTTCTAAGATATATAGACAACAATCCAGACACTACCATAAGGGAAATTCACTTTACAAACATTGATATGCTTACGGCGGAGCTTTTTTACAAAGAAATGATTTTAATTTAGTCTGGCAACCTGTCCATTCCTGAAAGTTTTATTTCAAGTTCTTTAATTCCTATTGGAACAACCTTTCTAAAAGATTCCAGTAAAAACCTATTTTCAAGTACCATTTCTGCCATTCTGCTGCGGGTAAACTTGTAGTGCTTGGAAAGCAGTGACTTTAGAACGTCATAATCTTCACTGTTTAGCTTTCTTACTTCTACGTAATCTTTGTTCACCTTTTCTTCTATATCTCTGTCAAGGACGAAAGCCGTTCCTCCTGTCATTCCTGCACCAAAATTCTTTCCAACTTTTCCAAGAACTTAAGATACTTAGAAGAGTTGTTGATAACTCACTCGATTTTTACAACTCCTATACTTTCCTTAGCAGGAAAATCTCTAGAGGAAAAATTTGTAAATAGGTTAATAATGACCATTATAAAGAAGATTACTCCCAGAATGGTAAAAAATCCTTTTATTTTTTTCATTCCTCACCTCTAACTGAAAAGTGTAGTTTTAGAAAATACTTTCTCTTTTCAGGTGGTATAAGTTTAAGAATTTTCTCATTATCT
>OFCA01000033.1_pt1 | contig 22710 bp, 17 predicted proteins | sample 1520721 | NCBI WGS metagenome assembly OFCA01 (sample SAMEA3696450, study PRJEB22514) | metagenome | biome: water; feature: marine; material: hydrothermal vent | place: Pacific Ocean | collected 2014-08-16 | depth 1514 m
TAGCTCAGTTGGCTAGAGCATCAGCCTTCCAAGCTGAGGGTCGCGGGTTCGAGTCCCGTTTCCCGCTCCATAACTGGGAGCTGTACAATAGCTGTCTATACGGATTGAAACTTCGCAGTTATAGCTTACCATCAAAGTCGTATGTGATCAAACACTAATATTTTATATTTTTCAGATAAAGAGTGCCCGGATAGCTCAGTGGCAGAGCACTTCCTTGGTAAGGAAGAGGTCGGCGGTTCAATCCCGCTTCCGGGCTCCACGACAAGAAGGGTATAGATATGGACAGGAGTCTCACGCTGGCGTAGGAGTCTTGTCCATACCTTGGCGTAGGGTCTAAGCGAAAGCCGGTATAATATCGGTCGCAAACAAACAAATGCTAGGAGAGAAGAATGGCAAAAGAAAAATTCGAGCGTACCAAACCGCATGTGAACATTGGTACAATTGGTCATGTTGACCATGGTAAGACTACTTTGACAGCAGCCATTACTGCAGTTCTCGCCACCAAAAACGATACTGCACTTATGGACTACGATCAGATCGACAATGCACCCGAAGAGAGAGAGCGCGGTATAACCATCGCTACTTCCCATGTTGAGTATGAGACCGACAAACGACACTATGCCCATGTCGATTGCCCGGGTCACGCCGACTATGTTAAAAACATGATTACCGGTGCGGCACAGATGGATGGTGCTATTCTCGTTATCGCCGCCACTGACGGACCGATGGCGCAGACAAGAGAGCACATTCTCCTTTCCCGCCAGGTTGGTGTTCCCTATATCGTCGTTTTCCTCAACAAAGAGGACCAACTCGACGAAGAGGATAAAGAAGAGATGCTCGAACTCGTAGAGATGGAAGTTCGTGAACTTCTCAGCGAATATGAATTCCCCGGAGACGATACGCCTATCATCGCCGGCTCGGCATTCCAGGCTCTCGAAGAGGCCAAAAAAGGACAGCTTGGAGAGTGGTCCGAAAAGATCATCGCTCTGATGGATGCAGTAGATGAGTATATCCCCGATCCCGAGCGTGAGACAGATAAAGACTTCCTCATGCCTATCGAAGATATCTTCTCCATTCAAGGAAGAGGTACGGTCGTTACAGGTAAGATCGAGAGAGGTAAGGTATGCGTAAGTGACGAGATCGAAATCGTTGGTCTCAAGGATACTCAAAAGACTGTCGTAACAGGCGTCGAGATGTTCCGCAAAGAGATGGATTGCGGTGAGGCCGGTGACAATGTTGGTGTACTTCTGCGCGGTATCGGCAAAGATGAAGTTCAAAGAGGTATGGTTCTTTGTAAACCTGGTTCTATCACACCACACACCAAGTTCGAGGCAGAGGTCTATGTATTGACAAAAGAGGAAGGTGGTCGTCATACACCTTTCTTCAACAACTATCGCCCTCAGTTCTATGTAAGAACGACAGATGTTACCGGTTCCGTAATCCTTCCCGAAGGAACGGAGATGGTAATGCCCGGCGACAATGTAAAACTCAATGTCGAACTCATAGCTCCTATCGCTCTCGAGGAGGGTACACGCTTCGCTATCCGTGAAGGTGGTCGTACCGTAGGTGCTGGAGTTGTAACGAAAATCGTAGAGTAATTCTCTACCACCGGGCTTGCGCCCGGAATTTGACAAAAGGGAGTATTAGATGAGAGAAACAGTCCATCTTGGTTGCGAAAAGTGCAACAGAAGAAATTATCATACTGTTAAAAACAAGAAGAATACCACTGAGAAGCTTGCTCTTAAAAAATATTGCAAATGGTGCAAAGAGCACACAGTACACAAAGAGATGAAGCTGTAAAGCTCTTCTCGCTTTAGCAATAATATAGGCCAATAGCTCAGTTGGTAGAGCACTGGTCTCCAAAACCAGGTGTCGGGGGTTCGAGTCCCTCTTGGCCTGCCATAAGAAGGTAGCATGGAATTTTTTTCTAATATTTCTAATTTTTTCAACGATGCGAAACGGGAACTGGATAAGGTAATCTTTCCAACGAAGATACAGGTGCGCCAGGCCTTTGTGGCGGTGATTATGGTTGTAACTGTGATATCGATATTCCTGGCGATTGTGGATTTTCTTATGTCCACTATAGTATCTTCATCCATATAAGGTAACAGATGGCACATCAATGGTATGCAATACAGACATATGCCGGCAGTGAAAGATCGGTAAAGAGAGCCATAGAGCAGATGGCTGTCGATTATGCTCTGGAGGACAAGATAGATCAGGTCGTCGTACCTACTGAAGAGGTGATCGAAGTAAAGGACGGGCAGAAGAAGATAAGCGAAAGATCGCTCTATTCGGGCTATGTCTTCGCCCGCATAGATCTGGATACCGACCTATGGCACAGGATTCAGTCGCTTCCGAGAGTTTCCCGATTTATCGGCGAGCATAAGACACCCACTCCTCTTAGTGAAGCCGACATCAAGGTGATTTTGGAAAAATTGGAAAAGAAATCGGCACCGAGACCGAAAGTCGATTTCGAAACGGGAGAGATGGTCAGAATCGTCGATGGTCCTTTCGCAAACTTTACCGGTATGGTGGAGGAGTATGATCTGGATCATGGAAAACTGAAGCTGAATGTATCGATTTTCGGAAGAAACACACCCGTCGAAATACTGTATACACAGGTCGAAAAAATAATCTAACTCTATTAAGAAGGACAGTTCATGGCAAAAAAAGTGACTGAAAAATTCAAACTTATGATACCTGCCGGACAGGCCAACCCCTCTCCTCCGGTAGGACCTGCGCTCGGACAGCGCGGTGTTAATATCATGGAGTTTTGCAAGGCATTCAACGAAAAGACCAAAGACAAGATGGGCTTCAAAGTCCCTGTAATTATAACGGTCTATTCCGACAGGAGCTTCACTTTCGAGACGAAGCAGCCCCCAGCGAGCGACCTCATAATGAAAGAGGCTGGCATCAAAAAGGGTAGTAGCAATCCTCTGTTGAACAAAGTTGCCAAAATCAGCAAGGAGCAGTTGATGAAAATCGTGGAGCTCAAGATAGAGGATCTCAATACCAACGACAAAGAGCAGGCGGCCAAGATTATAGCCGGCTCATGCAAGAGTATGGGAGTCGAAATTACAGATTAAATCTTTTTACCACCAAGATTCAAAAGAAAGTGGGAGCAAATAAAGCGGAGTGAAAAATGTCTAAAAAACTTAACAAAAGAAAAGAGTCTCTTCTCGAGAAGATAGATAGAAAGAAGGCCTACAGTATAGATGAAGCCATAGAGACTGTAAAGTCTCTCAAATCAGCCAAGTTCGATGAGACTGTCGAGGTGGCCCTGAATCTGAATGTCGATCCCAGACATGCTGACCAGATGATAAGGGGTTCGGTGGTTCTGCCCAACGGAACTGGAAAGACGGTTAGAGTCGCCGTTTTCGCCAAGGGTGCCAAGATAGACGAAGCCAAAGAGGCGGGCGCTGATCTTGTCGGCAACGATGAGCTCATAGCCAATATCCAGGAGGGTAAGATAGATTTCGATATCGTAATCGCTACCCCCGATATGATGGGTGTGCTTGGCAAGGTCGCTAGGATACTCGGCCCCAAGGGTCTGATGCCCAATCCCAAGACAGGGACGGTAACAATGGATGTGGCCCAGGCGGTGAAAAATGCCAAGGGCGGTCAGGTGAACTTCCGTGTTGACAAGAAGGGTAACATCCATGCTGGAATTGGCAAGGTGAGCTTCGAGAGCGACAAACTCAAAGAGAATCTCGTAACATTCGTCGAGAAGATAAATAGAGCAAAACCCGCCAGTGCGAAGGGTAGATATATCAAAAATGCCGTACTATCGCTGACTATGAGCCCCTCTGTCAAGCTCGATACCAACGAGTTGATGGAGCTTAAATAAAGAGGCCTTGCGCCTTTATCTTAGACTGAAGAGGTTGGGGGCGAAAGCTTAATCTGGTTTTGTACCTCTCCGTTGCGGAGACCCCTTCTGAAGTCTGAAAGGAGTAGAAATGACCAGAGCAGAGAAAGAAGAGCTTGTAGCTGAGTTGACCGATGCCTTCAAGGAGTCGAATGCTATCGTGGTATGCGACTACAAAGGTATGAAATGTCAAGAGCTCGAGCAGGTACGCCTGAGTGCGGCCGAGAATGGTGCACATGTCAGAGTTGTGAAGAACACTCTTGCAAGCATCGCTCTTGCCAATGCGGGCATAGACGATCTGGAACTCAAAGAGAATAATCTCTTCGTTTGGGGAGAAGATCAGATCTCTACCTGCAAGGTTGCCGACAAGGCGGCTATCGAGTATAAAGATAGATTCGTCATGAAAGCCGGTGCTCTCGAAGGCAAAAGTGTCGAGCTCGCAACTCTTGTCGCGATGGCGAAGCTTCCAAGCCGCGACGAGCTTATCGGTATGCTTCTCAATGTCTGGATGGCCCCGGTGCGAAACTTCACTATCGGACTCGATGCCCTCAGACAGAAGCGCGAAGAAGAGGCGTAATCCATATGTGGACTCTTCCGGGAGTCTTTATCTATCAAACAATATAGTCAAAAAGGAAAAGAAATGGCATGTACGAAAGAAGATGTTCTTGAATATATCTCCAATCTTACTGTGCTCGAGCTTAGCGAGTTGGTAAAAGAGTTCGAAGAGAAGTTCGGCGTATCCGCACAGGCTACCGTAGTTGCAGCTGCCGGTGCAGGTGCTGCCGAAGCGGTTGAAGAACAGACTGAATTCGATGTTGTACTTACAGGTGTGGGCGCGAAGAAGATCAATGTTATCAAGGTCGTTCGTGCCGTTACGGGTCTCGGACTCAAGGAGGCCAAAGCGGCTGTCGAAGAGGCACCTACCACTATCAAAGAAGCCGTATCCAAAGAGGAAGCGGAAGAACTCAAGAAGCAATTCGAAGAGGCCGGCGCAACTGTCGAACTCAAATAACACATGCCGGGCCTTTGCCCGGTATCTCTCCCTGAGGGTGATATAGAGATGAACTATTCATGAATAGTTTTTTTGTGTATCTACACCATTCATACACCACAACCAAATATAAGGTCAGCCAATGTTAAATTCACTACATTCAGGTAACCGACTCCGTGTCGATTTCTCCAAGACACCAAGACAGATAGAGATTCCGCACCTTTTGCAACTTCAGCAGAAGAGTTACGAAAATTTCCTGATGCTCGATGCCAAGGATAGATCCCAGAGTATTATCGAGAAGGTATTCAGGCAGTCATTCCCCATACACGATCAGCAAAACAGGATAACTCTCGAGTATAAAGGAAGCGAGATAATCAAACCCAAATATACCGTTCGCGAGTGTATGGAGAAGGGGCTTACATATGCCGTTTCTCTCAAACTCAATATCGCTCTCATCATCTGGAATAGGGATGAGAAGACGGGTGAGAAGCTCGATCCCAAAGAGATCAAAGAGCAAGCGGTTTTCGTACGGGATATTCCATTGATGACCGATAGAACCTCATTTATAGTAAACGGTGTAGAGAGAGTCATCGTCAACCAGCTACATAGAAGTCCCGGTGTTATCTTCAAGGAGGCTGAGGCTACGACCGTGGCCAACAAGCTGATATATTCGGCACAGATCATCCCCGATAGGGGTAGCTGGCTCTATTTCGAATATGATGCCAAAGATATCATGTATGCCCGCATAAACAAGAGGCGAAAGATACCGGTGACCATTCTTTTTAGAGCTCTTGAGTACAGCAAAGAGGATATCATCAAGCTCTTCTATCCCACCAAAGAGATTTTTATCAAAGAGAATAGATTCGTCGTCAAATTCGATCCCGCCGATTACTATTCGCCCACCGAGCATGAGATTAGAGATATGGACGGCAATGTCATCGTACAGCCCGGCAAGAGATTGACCCGCAAGAGAGCTCAGAAGCTTGTGGAAGAGGGGCTCGAATGGGTGGAGTACCCTGTAGAGGTGCTTATAGAGCGGCATCTCGCCAAAGCGATAGTGGATCAGGAGAGCGGTGAGATTCTCTACGATGTAGTCACTGAGCTAGACGAGAATAAAACAAGAAAGATAGTCGATTCCGGTATCGAGAGCTTTATCATAGCCGATGATCTTGCGGAAAACAGTGACGCATCCATAATCAAGTCGTTCATAGCCGATCAGGAGAGCTTGAGACTGCTCAAGCAGACCGAGGATATAGACGATGAAAACCTTCTGGCCGCGATAAGGATATACAAGGTGATGAGACCCGGTGAGCCGGTGACACCGGAGGCGGCCAAGGCTTTTCTCAGGCAGCTCTTTTTCGATCCGGAAAGATACGACCTGACGAGAGTCGGACGGATGAAGATGAATCACAAACTCGACTTGGATGTACCGGAGTATGTCACGGTTCTCACGGCCGAAGATATCATCAATACGGTCAAGTATCTCATCAAGGTCAAAAACGGTGAGGGGCACATAGACGACAGAGACCACCTCGGAAACAGAAGAATCAGAGCAATCGGAGAGCTTCTTGGCAACGAGCTGCATAATGGTCTGATGAAGATGCAAAAGGCTATCAAAGACAAGATGACTACGATAAGCGGTTCTCTCGACGAACTGATGCCGCACGATCTTGTCAATTCCAAGATGATTACCAATACGGTACTGGATTTCTTCTCCAGCGGACAGCTTTCGCAGTTTATGGACCAGACCAATCCACTCTCCGAAATTATCCACAAGAGACGACTCTCCGCGCTTGGAGAAGGGGGGCTTGTCAAAGAGAGGGCAGGTTTCGAGGTGAGGGATGTGCACCCTACCCACTACGGTCGTATCTGCCCCATAGAGACGCCCGAAGGACAGAATATCGGTCTTATCAACACACTCGCGACCTATGCGAAAGTCAACGAGCACGGCTTTATCGAGGCTCCGTATAAGGTGGTCCGAGACAGGAGAGTTACGGACGAGATTGTCTATATCACCGCCACACAGGAGGAAGACAAGGTAATCGCACCGGCATCTACGAAGGTGGATGAGAACGGTTATATCGTCGAAGACCTCATAGAGACCAGACTCAATGGAAACATAGGACTCAACGAGGCGGACAAGGTCGATCTCATAGATGTGGCTCCTCTTATGATAAGCGGTGCTACTGCGGCACTTATTCCCTTCCTCGAACACGACGATGCCAACCGTGCTCTGATGGGATCGAACATGCAGCGCCAAGCCGTACCTCTGCTCAAGACGGAGGCACCGATGGTGGGTACCGGAATGGAGTCCGTAGTCTCCAGAGATGCCTGGGAGGCTGTCAAAGCCAGATCCGCCGGTGTGGTGGAGAAGGTCGATTCCAAAAGTATCTATATCAAAGGAGAGGATGAAGAGGGTAATTTCACCGGAATAGACCTCTACGCTCTCGAGAAGAATATGAGAACCAACCAGAATACGGCCTTTATGCAGACCCCTATAGTCCATGTGGGTCAACGAGTAAAGAAGGGTGAAGTGATCGCCGACGGGCCCAATATGGACCAGGGAGAGCTGGCGATTGGGAAAAATATCCTCGTCGCCTTCATGCCTTGGAACGGATACAACTACGAAGATGCAATCATCCTTTCGGAGAAACTTATAAGAGAAGATGCCTTTACTTCGATACATATATATGAAAACGAGATAGACGCACTCGAACTCAAACACGGAACGGAAGAGATAACGAGGGATATCCCCAATATCAGAGAAGATGACCTCATGCACTTGGATGAGAGTGGTATCGTCAAGATAGGAACCTATGTGAAACCGGGAATGATACTCGTAGGAAAGGTCTCTCCCAAAGGCGAAATCAAACCGACACCGGAAGAGAGGCTGCTTAGAGCCATCTTCGGGGACAAGGCTGGACATGTGGTCAACAGCTCTCTCTACTGCCCAGCATCAACAGAAGGAGTCGTCGTTGATATCAAGATACTCAACAAAAAGGGCTATGAGAAAGATGCGAGGTCGATAAAGGCCTACGAAGAGGAGAGGGCCAGACTCGACGGTCAGCATCACGACATACTTCTGATGATAGACAGGGAAGAGGTACTGAGAATAACTTCGTATCTCGCGGAGCAGGAGCTGGTGGCCGATGTTACGATTGGCGAAAGAGATTTCAAAGCCGGAGAGAAGATACCTCTGGAGGTCATTCAGAGTGTGAACAGATTTATGCTCAGAAGTGTCATACTCTCCTACTCTCCTGAGGTTCGCAAAGAGTATGAAAGTATGAAGAGTCGCTTCCTCAAGAAGAAAAAAGAGCTCAAGCAGGAGCATGAAGAGAAGCTGAGTGTACTTGAAAAAGACGACATTTTGCCAAATGGAGTGATAAAGCGTATCAAAATATATATCGCGACCAAGAGAAAGATAAAGGTCGGAGACAAGATGGCGGGAAGACACGGAAACAAAGGTATTGTCTCCAACATAGTTCCAGAAATCGATATGCCCTATCTCGAAGACGGAAGAGCTGTCGATCTGATTCTAAACCCTCTGGGTGTACCTTCCCGTATGAATATAGGTCAGATTCTCGAAGTGCACCTCGGACTCATTGGCAAGAAGCTCGGAGAGCAGATTCAGGAGATATTCGAAAGCGCCAGAGAGAATTTCATCGAGGAGCTGCGTTCGAAGATGATGGAAATCGCCAATGTGGCCAAGCTTATGAGAGCGAAGAATGAGCTGGAGAAGATGAGTGACGAAGAGCTTCTCAAGTATGCGAGAGACTGGAGCAAGGGGGTGAAATTCGCCGCTCCCGCCTTCGAGTCTCCGAACGAGGAGGAGTTCGCGAAACTCTTCGAACTTGCCGGTATCGACAAAGACGGCAAAACGGTACTCTACGACGGAAAGACGGGAGAGAAGATGGTGGAGAGGGTGAATGTGGGGTATATGTATATGCTCAAACTCCACCACCTCGTGGATGAGAAGGTGCACGCCAGAAGTACCGGACCCTACTCTCTGGTCACACAGCAGCCCGTCGGAGGAAAGGCTCTCTTCGGAGGTCAGAGATTCGGAGAGATGGAGGTATGGGCGCTGGAAGCCTACGGTGCCGCACATACGCTCAAGGAGATGCTCACCATCAAATCGGACGATGTGGATGGACGGGCGAGGGCATACAAAGCGATTACGAGGGGAGAGAGTGTACCCGAGTCGGGTATTCCCGAGACTATGTTCGTGCTTACCAAAGAGCTTCAGGCGCTTGGAATGGATGTAGAACTCTACAAGAAGAAAGAAGAGGGTGAAGATGAGTAAGAGACTGGAAGACCTTGTACCTATAGATATCAACAGCGAAGAGAGACCGAGAGATATCGAGGCTCTCCAACTGAGAGTGGCCAGCCCCGAAAAGATACTCTCCTGGAGTAACGGTGAAGTCAAGAAGCCCGAGACTATAAACTACCGCACACTCAAACCAGAGAGGGACGGACTCTTCTGCGCGAAGATATTCGGCCCTATCCGCGACTACGAGTGTCTCTGCGGAAAGTACAAGAAGATGAGATACAAGGGTGTCGTCTGCGAAAAGTGCGGTGTCGAAGTGGCGAGCTCCAAAGTGCGTAGAAACAGGATGGGGCATATAGAGTTGGTCGCTCCTGTGGCGCACATCTGGTATGTCAGCTCACTCCCCTCTAGGATAGGGACACTTCTGGGCGTCAAGATGAAAGATCTCGAGCGTGTTCTTTATTACGAGGCCTATATCGTCAAAGAGCCCGGGGGTGCCAGCTACGATAGTGAGGGTGCCACACCTGTCAAGAAGTACGATGTACTCAACGAAGAGCAGTATCAGCAGCTCAACAGACACTTCTGCGATAGCGGCTTCGATGCAAGGATGGGCGGTGAGGTGATCAAAGAGATGCTCGCCGAGCTCGATTTGGTCGATATGCTGATGAATCTAAAAGAGGAGATCAACAATACTAGGTCGGAGGCGAAGAAGAAGACCATCATCAAGAGACTGAAGGTGATAGAGGCCTTTTTGAATTCGGGCAACAGACCCGAATGGATGATGCTGACCTATCTGCCGGTTCTTCCGCCGGAGTTGAGACCACTCGTGAGTCTCGACGGAGGGAAATTCGCCGTTTCGGATGTAAACGACCTCTACAGAAGAGTCATAAACAGAAACCAGAGACTCAAGCGACTAATAGAGCTCGAAGCTCCGGAAATAATCGTTCGTAACGAGAAGCGGATGCTTCAGGAGGCTGTTGACGCTCTCTTCGACAACGGACGCAGAGGAAATGCGGTCAAGGGGGCCAACAAGCGCCCTCTGAAGTCTCTGAGTGAAATCATCAAAGGAAAGCAGGGGCGCTTCAGACAAAATCTTCTCGGTAAGAGGGTGGACTACTCGGGGCGCTCCGTCATCGTCGTCGGGCCCGATTTGAGAATGGATCAGTGCGGTCTGCCCAAAAAGATGGCCCTCGAACTCTTCAAGCCCCATCTCATGGCGAAACTCGAAGAGAAGGGTTATGCTACCACTCTGAAGCAGGCCAAAAAGATGATAGAAGCCAAGGAGAACGAGGTCTGGGAGTGTCTCGAAGAGGTGGTCGAGAGCTATCCGGTGATGCTCAACCGTGCTCCCACACTCCACAAACTCTCTATTCAGGCCTTCCACCCGAAACTGATAGAGGGTAAGGCGATACAGCTACACCCGCTCGTCTGTGCGGCCTTCAACGCAGACTTCGACGGCGACCAGATGGCCGTGCATGTACCTCTGAGCGACGAAGCGATAGCCGAAGCCAAAATTTTGATGCTCTCATCTATGAATATTTTGCTTCCCGCTTCGGGTAAGGCGATAGCCGTACCTTCACAGGATATGATTCTGGGTCTCTACTATCTCTCTCTCGAAAAGAGCGAGGTCAAAGGAGAGCACAAACTCTTCGCCAATGTAGATGAAGTTTTCATAGCCTACGAACAGCAGACTCTCGATCTCAACGCCAGAATCAGGACTGTCGTGGAGAATAAAATCATCACCACTACCGTCGGTCGTCTGATTCTCAAATCGATAGTTCCCGACTATGTACCAGAGAGCTACTGGAACAAGGTGATGAAGAAGAAGGATATAGCCAATCTCGTGGACTATATCTACAAGCACAGCGGTATATCTTTGACCGCGGAGTTTCTCGACAATCTCAAAAACATGGGATTCGAGTACGCCACGAGAACGGGGGTGTCGATATCGATAGACGATATCCGTACCCCGGATGCGAAAGAGCGTATAGTCGCCGAATCCAAAGAGAAGGTTTACGAGATTCAGAAACAGTTCGCCGCAGGTCTTCTTACCGAGCAGGAGAGATACAACAAGATTATCGATATCTGGACGGATGCCAACAACAAGATAGCCGGTGAGCTCATGGAGCTCATCAAAAAAGACAAAAACGGTTTCAACTCCGTCTATATGATGGCCGACTCTGGTGCGAGAGGTAGTGCGGCACAGATTAGACAGCTCTCGGGAATGCGCGGATTGATGGCCAAGTCCGACGGCTCGATTATCGAGACTCCTATCACCTCGAACTTCCGTGAGGGGCTCAATGTACTGGAGTACTTCATCTCCACACACGGTGCGAGAAAGGGTCTGGCCGATACCGCTCTCAAGACAGCGAACGCCGGATACCTTACCAGAAAACTGATCGATGTCGCACAGAATGTGAAGGTGAGTATGGAAGATTGCGGCACTCATGAGGGTGTTGAGGTCTCCGACATCATGGAGGGTAACGAACTCATCGAGTCTCTTGCCGACAGAGTCTATGGTCGTGTCATCGCCAGAGATGTCATAGATCCTGTAACCAGCGAAGTGCTCTTGAGCGAGGGGCAGCTGGTGGGCGAAGAGGAGGCTAGAATCATAGGTGAATCGGGAGTGCGTTCGGTCGTGATGAGAGCTCCCGCCACCTGTAAGGCCGAGAAGGGAATCTGCGCCAAGTGTTACGGTCTGAACATGGCCGAAAACCGCCTCGTCAAGCCCGGTGAAGCCGTAGGTGTGATAGCGGCCCAGTCGATAGGTGAGCCCGGTACCCAGCTAACACTGCGAACCTTCCACACCGGAGGTACGGCGACAGCGGGCAAGGAGGAGCGACAGATAGTGGCCGCCAAAGAGGGATTTGTGCGCTACTACAATCTTTCTGTCTTTAGAAACAGAGAAGGGAAACTCATCGTCGCCAATAGAAGGAATGCGGGTGTTTTGCTTGTGGAGCCGAAGATAAAGGCGCTCTTCGACGGCGAGCTTTCCATAAACACTACACACGACGAGATAATCCTTTCGATAAAGAGTGAAGATGAAGAGAAGAAGTACACCTTCATGAAGGGTGATGTCGCCAAATCCAACGAGCTTGCTGGAGTAGGCGGAAAGATAGAGAGCAAAATCTTCTTCCCATACGCAAGCGGCACGAAGGTCAAGATGGGCGACTCTATCGCAGAGGTGATAAAAGAGGGTTGGAGTGTTCCCAACCATATACCGTTTGCGAGTGAGCTGAGAGTGGAAGATGGAGCACCCGTAACACAGCCGGTCAAAGCCGACTCCAGAGGTATAGTCAAATATTTCCTGCTCGTAGGTGACTATCTCGAGCCGACCGACTCCATCAAAAAAGGCGAGCCTGTCGAAGAGAAGGGGCTCTTTGCGGTCATAGTGGACGAGAGCGATAGAGAGGCCGCCCGTCACTATATCTCCAGAGGCTCCATAGTGCAGGTAGATGCAGGAGACAGTGTAGAGAGAGGGGATGTGATTTCATCGCCCAAAGAGCATACACAGATAGTGATAGCGGAGTGGGATCCCTATTCCGAACCTGTTATCGCCGAAAGAGCCGGAGTCGTGAAGTTCGAGGATATCATTCCCGATGTAACGGCGAGTGAGCAGTTCGACGAGATGACCGGAGAGACCAGACTGGTTCTCAACGAATATATTGCCACGAGCTACAAGCCTGCAATCGTGCTTTCGACGGAAGATGGAGATATAATCCGCTATCAGCTCGATGCCAAGGCGATACTCTCCGTTCAGGATGGAGAGAGGGTGAGTACGGCGGACATACTCGCCAAGAAGCCGAAAGAGGCGATAAAATCGAAAGATATCACGGGTGGTCTGCCCAGAGTTTCGGAGCTCTTCGAAGCCAGACGCCCCAAAGATATAGCGCTCATAGCCAAGATAGATGGTGAGGTGAGCTTCGGTAAACCTCTCAGAGGAAAAGAGAGAATCGTAATTATCGGCAACAATGGAGAAGTTACAGAGCAGTTTGTCGATAAAGGAAAGATGATTCTGGTACATCCTGGTGAATATGTGCATACGGGCGAGCGTCTGACCGAAGGTACCGTCTCGAGCCACGATATACTCGAAGCACTGGGTGAAAAGGCTCTCTATGAACATATCGTCGCAGAGGTGCAGAAGGTATATCGACGACAGGGTGTTAATATCTCGGATAAACATATCGAGATAATCATCTCTCAGATGATGAGGCAGGCGAAGATAGTGGAGAGTGGGGATACCAAATTCATAGAGGGCGATATCATCTCCAAACGAAAATTCAAAGAGGAGAACGACCGTATTCTAAGACTCGGAGGAGAACCGGCCATAGCCGAACCTCTGCTCGTGGGTATAACCAGAGCGGCCGTGGGTGCCGACTCCATCATCTCCGCGGCTTCCTTCCAGGATACGACGAAGGTTCTCACATCGGCATCCATAGCCGGCACGGTTGATATGCTCGAAGATCTGAAAGAGAATGTCGTCATCGGTCGCCTGATACCCGTCGGTACCGGCATGCTCGATGCGGAGGATATCAAAATCACCACCCAAGAGTGATTTCACAAGCGCAAAGACTCGTCGCGGATAAGCTCATCCGCGCCAAGATCGCAAGAGTGCTAAAGTCCCCTTGGGGTAGAGCTTATCTACACAAGGGTGCACCATATGAAACGAGAAGATTTTTCGACATATTTGCCTTACAATCTTTGATTCTGCTAACAAGAAAAATTCGGACAATAAGCTCTTATTTTTTGCTTAATTTAAGGAAATTTTTAATATAATCTTTCTATGAAAAAGGGAAGAAAAAAATCGAGAATCTATTCTTATCTGAAAAAAAGAGAACAGAATGCTGGAGAAAGAGACGAGAGGATTGTTGAAATAAGCAAAAGTGAAATTCGATACAAATACGATATGAGCAGTATCGACGGTGGAAAAAAAGTCAAACTCGGCGGAGTCCGTTCTCTTGCCATTTCCACCAATTTCAAATTTTGATAGTTCGACGATCGAATCTGTCCAAGGACGAAAAAGGGAAGATTTGTGCACAAGAATAGGGTATTGTTCTCGTTTTTTTCGGAGCGACAAGATAAAAAAAAGACAAATGACTCCAATTTTCGAGATCTGATTTGCTCCCTGAAAGAAGAGAGATGCGGTAAAAGAGATGCATTAATTCCCATGCTTTACATTTGTATCTTTCTGTTCTTTAATACATCGGTAGATCCAATCAAAATCATCTCTTTGACTCTTTTACTATTTTTCATCCCATACTATAAATGTATCTGGGAGATTTCAAAAATATACTATGCGAATTTTATAGGATTACGCCCTATGGTTTTCCGTTATAACGATGTACTTATACTTGGTGACAAGATCGAAAATCTGATTGAAAGACATATCTATGAACTGAGTATCGAGAGTGATCGATTCAAAATGCTTAAAAATTTCTCCCCCATATACTATATATTCACGGTTACGAATCCTTCGGAAAAAATAAACAATAAATTGGAATCACTGTTTGCCCGCATATCGATAAACGACGCTCTTTATGAAAATTCTCTTTTTGTCTCCACATGGCCGCTTGTCTCTTTTATAGTTATGGCATTGCCGCTGATAATTATACATAGAACTTTATTCGATACCTTTCTTCAAGGAACCGTCTGGAATTTCGTGATAGATGAATCTATAGTCTTGATATTCTTTCTTGTATTTGTCAGGCAATACCATAAAGACTCTATTTTGTATAAAAGAGTGATTAACATTATGGAAAGCAAGAAATCAATAGGTGTAGATAGCATACTTATAGATGATAGAAAACTTTTAGAAAAGATATCTTATAGAGTGATTCACAAAAGAATCAATGTGAGTTATGATTCGAAAGATAAAACAAAAGAGAAAAAAGAGGATTTTTCAAAAATCGACTATTTTGCTCCTCCTCTGGATATAGGCACTATTGTAAATATTTTATTGATTCTAATTACCATGATTGTCATGCAACTGGACAACCCCTCTTCTAAGAAAACAGTTTTATCGATTGAGAGCAATGCAACATCTGTCAAATATGAATTGAAAGGTGTAGATGTCTGATAATATAAGTGATATAAAGACTTTTTTCAAAGCGGCCATGTATGAAAAGGCAGAAGTGCTTAACAAAGAAATGAACAATTTAGAGAAGATATTGAGCTTCTATAAGATGGCTGGTATAAACGAATCAGAAGGTGATTGCTTTGATATTAAAAAGACATGTGAAGTCCTGTTTAAAAATTTAGAGCTCAATCAAACAAAATTCAATAAGAAATATGAAAGCCTCTTCTCTCATATGGAAAATGTCGATGAATTTGAAGCCCTTTTGTATTATGATGTCTTCAGGGAAATTGCCAAAAGTACTCAAAAATTTCTCGAGAATGTCGGCTTCAAGACTTTTCAGCTTTTGGAAGACAATCTAAACCAATATATACCTTATCCTAAGATAAACAAGCGTTTTTCCAGTAAAGCATTTACCGATATTTTACAGACCTATTACAACGAAATCTTCAAGATGTATTTTGGAAAGTCCGAAGACGGCAGTACGCCAACCATCCTCTTCTATTGGGCTTATGATGAATTTTTTAATATCAAAAGCGGCTCCATAGAGGACAGGAATACTTCTGCAAACTATATCAGACTCTCCTTCTATCATCATGACCTCGTAAGTATTCTGCCAATAATAGCACATGAGATTGGGCATTTGCTCTTGAAAAACGACAAAACGAAGATTATGGAGATAAAGAGAAAAATATTTGAAACCTTATCAAAAAATGAATATGCAAGAGGTGTTATCTCCGATTTGGAAAATCTTGCTGAAGAGATAGCATCGGACATCTTTGCCTTCAATCTGCACGAAGAGTCCTATCTCTACGCCGCCTTTCAGGAGATAGCGGGCGTAGGGTTGGCCAAAGAGTTTTTTTACGATCCGATTGCAGATTATCGTTCTCCCGGATTATGCCCCCTTAGTGGACTGGACAAAGCTGCAAGTGCGTTGATTCGCCTCTTCGTTCTTTTTGATTTGATGGAAAAGAGAGTTTCCGAAAAGAATCTCTCCGAAGAACCTCTATCAATCGGCACTTATCTTATAAGAGCCATTTTTGATAAACTCGAGGAGAAATATAGAGTATCCGAAATATATAGAAGAGAGTATAGAGATTTTAGCGATGCCATAACGAATTTAACTGTAAAAATCATAGAGTCTCTCGAAGATTTTGCTGATGACGATATTTTGCCCAAGAAGAAGGGGGGAGATGGTCGGGAAGATAAAATTACAAAAGCATACTGTAATTTCTGGAATAAAAAAATCGAATCTCTAAAAAACGATCAAATACCTCATAAAAGTCTTTTTAGAAGATACTTGATAGATGAAAAATCAGAAGATGGGTGCTGCAAACCTTATGTTTTGCATCTATACAAAGTAAATCTTCGAAAAGCAGAAAAAGATTTTGTTTCAAAAATGATAAATAATGGCAAAAAAATGGTATTTGGAATATATAATTTTATGAGTTTAGAAGAGAAAGATGGGCTTGAAGAAATAAAAAATAAGATATCTTCATCTAATAATCAAAGCGATGATGGCAGCTATTACGAAAGGAAATATTCTCTTGTTAAATGGAAAGAGATGGGCATCCACGAAGAGAGCGACAACGCCGTTTTTGATCTTTTGCTCTTCGTGGGTTTCAAGGATAATTGTAACACTAATGATATAACGAATAAATTGGAAAAACTTGAAAATAAAATAAAGGCCATAGGACTTAATCACGAAAAGATAAAGATAGAGATATACAAAATGCTTGGCCCGAAGGATTATCTTATATATTTCAACTCTATTACTATAGACAATATCTGGAAGATCGAAAAGCATTTTGCAAACGCATCATCGAGTAAATCATCGGAAATCGATATTCAAAGAACCCACTCGATAGTGGTGTATTCAGGAAATCCGAAAGCTAATACTCCTCTATACGATAACGATTCCGATACAAAAATTAGATTCAAAATCAGATTGCAATTAGATTCAAATTGGAAAAGTGTAATGGACAATATCGGATTTCCATCCAACTACGAGGCTTATCTGCTTCCGGGTGTTCAAGATTTAGAAATCGAATTCAACGACGCTGTTTCAATAGAAAAACTGATAGAATTAAAAAATGGTATAGCGGAAGTATCTTCCGATATACAAATACAGATCATACATTCAATGCCACTTAAATCTTCATAAAGATTAGGTCTCGGAACACAGCAGAATACCACATGGGAGGATAATGTCAAGAAATGTTCACGAGCAACATTCAGCCGCACCTCGTAAATTTCCATCACCTCCTGTAGCTTCTTTCCATCTCCCAATCCTCGGCATACTCCATCAAATAGGTACCAATTTGTGGGAAGTGCTAAAACTGCAAAGAGTCTTCCAATCGCTTCGGGATATCGTTGGCCAAATTCATAGATGATGGCTTGAGCGATCACCATCACCTCTTTTTGCTCTCTTGTAGCCACCATTTGAGCATAGATAGAAGTGGATCCTCCTCTGCCACGAATCTAGTAAAATTCTTCTGGAAATTTCACTATCGTTCTTCATGGATAGGCTTCCTTTCTTTTTGCGTTGGGAAGTCTATCTCGAAATTGTGAACTTAAGTATATACTATCGAATCCTAACCATATCGAAATATTCGCTAACTTTTAAATATTGATTGAATTTCGCTTGATTATATGTTGGTGGAGGTGAGGGGAATCGAACCCCTGTCCTGAAACAGCAGGCGCTGTGACTCTACATGTTTAGACGGTATCGTTATATTCTCGTTCCGCCTCGCACGATACCCAGAGCTGCGCGGAACCAGTCCCTCGATTCATCGACGGTTGGGACGCACCGCCGATATAGCCGTCGTTTGTCGATGCCTCGAATCCGGTTGAGACGGCGTTACCGGTGAGACAGCCCCAAAAAGGGTTATACTTACGCTACGGCGTAAGCGGGGCGATAATCTGTATTGTTTGCGTTTGTTTTGTGTTTGGACTTGATTACGGAGTGGTCCGCTCCGACATGCACACAGCTCCGACTGCTCCAGTCGAAACCAAGTCACCCCCTTTAAAGGGAGCCAAACCTTTTTGCGGTTGTATGGCCGAATGATAGCGGACTGAGTCGGGGATGTCAAGCTACCCTACTTGCATCTACTGCGCACTCTATAAATCCAGAGGGTCGGCCTCCCAGAAGAAATCTATCCAGCCCTTTGCCTCCTTTACGGAGTAGTCGGGTTGCACGGAGGCTTCCTTTTTGTAGAAAATGGATGCGAGAGCGAACTCCTTGTCGGGGTATCTACCGCGAAGAAGAGCCATGACGGCCTCTACCGTATCTCCACTGTCGATAATATCGTCTATGACGAGTATCCTCTTCGCATCTTCGAGTTGCGGTATGTTGAATATCTCCAGGGAGTCCAGTCTTCTCGTATCGTCATAGTGAATGGCATTGAGCGTAAAAAGCCTGCGAGTGTCGAGGGCTTCGGCGAGGAAAAGCCCCGGAAGCATTCCTCCTCTTGCAATACTCAGGAGAGTATCGGCGCGAAAGGGTTCTATCCTCTTTTTCAGGGTGGAGATATCCTCTTTGAACTCATCGTACGAGTAGTAGTATCTGTGCATGATTATTCGACCCTCCATGAATCTTTTGTTAGAAGCCTTTCGCCGTCGTAAAGTCTCAGCTCGAAGAGCTCCCCTTCGCTGTAGCTACCCACACCCCTGGGCGTACCCGTCATCACGATATCCCCATCTTCGAAACTCATGAAGCCGGCTACCTCCCTGACTATCTCGTGAGGTTTGTATATCATCAGGGAATACTCTCCCCTCTGTCTGCTTCTGCCGTCTATCCTCAGTTCGAAAGCGATATTCTCCATACTCCCCTCGAAATGGACGAAGGGGGTCATGATGGCCGAACCGTCGAAAGCTTTGGCCCTCTCCCACGGCAGCCCCTTCTCCTTGAGGTATCTCTGTGTGTCGGACAAGGTGAGGTCGAGTCCCACCCCCAAAGCCACTATCTCTCCATTTTCGATCAAAAGGCAGAGTTCCGCTTCGAATCTGGTATCCCGGGAAAAATATCTCAATCTATCGCTCAGGGCGGAGTTGGGTTTGTTGAATACGACCATATTTTCCGGTATTTCGTTGCCAAGTTCCTCGATATGCTCTACATAGTTTCTGCCTATACAGACTATTTTGGAGGGGGATACCTTACGCTCCCCATAGACTACCTTTTTCATACTCTTTCTCCCCTCTTTGAAAGGCTATGAGCGATTATACAACAACTTGGGTGGCTATATCCGCTCGCACGGAGGCGAAAAGGAGTGAAATATTGTCAAATTCTTTGGGTAATATTACATAGATTTTATAGGCATGGAGAATCGGATGCAAAAGTATTACAATCAACTCACGATAAAGGTGAAGGAGAGTCTAATCGAGCCGCTCGCGGATTTCGTGGCGACTATCAGCGATGAAGCCTTGGAGATAGGAAGCGACAGAATTATTCTCAGAAGCGAAGATGAGTTGGAGTATGTGATAGATAGGCTCGAGGAGCTCAACTCCTCTCTGGATAGAAAGATGAATATCTCCTACGAGATGCAGAAGATGGAGAATGTGGACTGGATAGAGAGTTACAAACAGTCGATTTCACCCATAGAGGCGGGGAACTTCCATATACATCCGCAGTGGCATGAAGCCAAAGAGGGTAGGATAAACATATTGATCAATCCCGCTCTGGCTTTTGGTTCGGGGCACCATGCCACTACATATTCGTGTCTGTTGGCGATTGAGGAGTGTGTAAATAGGGGAAAGAGAGTACTGGATGTGGGATGTGGCAGCGGAATATTGGCGTTGGCGGCCAGAAAACTCGGCGCGGAGGTGGAGCTTTGCGATACAGACCCTCTTGCGATCGAGAGTGCGAGAGAGAATTTCGCACTCAACGGCGAGGAGTATGCAAGAATATGGGAGGGGTCGGTCTCGGGTAGCGACGGGAAATACGATGTGATAGTGGCCAATATCATAGCCGATGTACTCAGGGCAATAGCGCTCCAGCTCAAAGAGAGAGTCGCAGAGGGCGGATACCTCATACTTTCAGGAATTTTAGATAAAAAAGAGTCTATAGTTACAGATTCATTCAAAGACCTTCATCCCGTAAAGAGAATAGCGAGAGATGAATGGGTGACACTCATATATAAAAAGGATGCCGATGGCTCAGCAGAACAACAACGATAACGACAACAAGAATTTTTTCAACGACAATCCGCTACTGGCGTTCGCCATATTTTCGATAGTGGTAATATTGATATTCAAGGTACTCATAGGGCAGCAGAGTGGTTTTGACCAGATGATGGGAAAACCCATGAGTATGGTATCTGTAACCAGGAAGGTGAGCTACTCCGAAGCCAAGAGACTGATAAAAGATGGGAAAATAGAGAGAGTCAAGATAACCCCCACCACCATCGAAGCCCTCGGTAGTGACGACGGAAGAAGCACACGCTTCATCGCGGAGAAGATTCCTGCTAGCGACCCAGATCTCGTAAAGCTTCTCGACGAGAAGGGTGTGGACTATAGCGGAGTCATGGGTAACGGTTTTGTAAGCGAAATGATAAGTATGCTGCTCCCCATACTGATCTTTTTCGCGATATGGATATTCCTAGCCAAAAGAATGTCCAAAGGAATGGGCGGTGGAATATTGGGTGTAGGCAAAGCGGGCAATCTGATCAATTCTGAAAAACCAAATGTCAAATTCGATGATGTCGCCGGTGTGGACGAAGCCAAAGAAGAGGTGAAGGAGATAGTCGATTTCCTGAAATATCCAGAGAGATATATAGCCCTTGGTGCCAAGATACCCAAAGGGGTACTGCTCGTGGGCCCTCCAGGTACGGGTAAGACTCTTCTCGCCAAGGCCGTAGCGGGAGAGGCGAGCGTACCGTTTTTCTCAGTCAGCGGTTCGAGCTTTATCGAGATGTTCGTCGGAGTGGGTGCAAGCCGTGTGAGAGATCTTTTTGAACAGGCCAAGAAGGAGTCTCCCTCTATCATCTTTATCGACGAGATAGACGCTATAGGCAAGAGTAGAACCGCCGGCGGCCCGATGGGGGGCAACGACGAGAGAGAGCAGACACTCAACCAGCTTCTGGCCGAGATGGACGGTTTCGGCAGTGATACGCCCGTTATCGTGCTGGCCGCCACGAACAGACCGGAGGTGCTCGACCCCGCACTGCTGAGGGCGGGGCGTTTCGACAGGCAGGTGCTTGTGGACAAGCCCGACTTCGAAGGGCGGCTCGCCATACTGAAAATACACAGCAAGGATGTCAAGCTCTCTCCGGAAGTCGATATGGAGGAGATAGCCAAAGCCACTGCGGGACTCGCCGGAGCGGATTTGGCCAATATCATAAACGAAGCCGCTTTGCTGGCCGGAAGGCAGAACAAGAAGCATATAGAGCAGAGCGACCTGATGGAGGCCATAGAGAGGGCTTTCGTGGGACTGGAAAAGAAGAATCGCAAAATAAACGAGCTCGAAAAGAGAATCGTGAGTTATCACGAAAGCGGACACGCTCTCATGGCCGAGTTGACCGAGGGGGCTACGAGAGTGACGAAGGTCTCCATAATTCCGAGAGGACTCGGAGCGCTCGGCTACACCCTGCATCTTCCAGACGAAGAGAACCGCTTCCTGAAGCAGAAACACGAACTGGTAGCCGAGATAGATGTGCTTCTTGGAGGTCGTGCGGCGGAGGATATCTTCATAGGCGATATCTCTACCGGTGCCGGCAACGACTTGCAGAGAGCCACCGATATCATCAAGGATATGATTACCAAGTTCGGTATGAGCGATGTAGCTGGTTTGATGGTCCTCGAGACACATGCCGGCGGCGCCTTCCTGGGCGGTGGTCAGGTAATCAAAGACTATAGCGAAAAGACTGCCGAAGCCATAGACGAGGCAGTCAAAACTTTCCTCGACAAAAGATACGAGCATGTCAAGGAGACTCTCCGTGAGTATGCACAGGCCATAGAGGAGATGGCTGGAGTCCTGCTGGAGGTGGAGGTCATAGAAGGTTGTGAGGTGAGGCACATAATAGAGGAGTTCGAAAAGAGAAACGGTATTTCTTCCCGTCTCGCCCACAAAGAGAAGATAGAGAACGAACGCTGCAAAAAAGAGGAGAGGGTCGCTTCTGCGGAAGATGGGTCCGAAAAAGAGTCTCGCAACAACGATGGCGATAGCTCGCAGGGGCGGGATGAAGCAGGGGATGATACGAAAGAGTGATAAGCTCGATTCACCGCTCTTCTCTTTCGCAAAGAGGGGTTATATTGCGCCGAGAAAACTGCGACTCGAATAGCGCAAACCCACGGAGCCGGGATGTTCCAAAGAGTCAGGAAGTAGCTCTTACATCGCTATTTTTCCTGTGCAGTGATAAATGGCTTATCGTTATCACCCGATCCCTCTGACTATGCAGCTTTACTGAAGTATGGACAAACCCCAAAGGCATCCACTCCACAGATAAAATTATGTTATGATTCCAAAAAGAGCAGAGCGATAATAGAGCACTTTGGCCTTTGCTTGGATTCATAATCTT
>OFCA01000039.1_pt1 | contig 20897 bp, 21 predicted proteins | sample 1520721 | NCBI WGS metagenome assembly OFCA01 (sample SAMEA3696450, study PRJEB22514) | metagenome | biome: water; feature: marine; material: hydrothermal vent | place: Pacific Ocean | collected 2014-08-16 | depth 1514 m
AAAAACAATATACAAACTAATAGGTTCTACATTATGAAAGAATGAAAAAATCATTATTTCTTCATCTGGTTTAAGAGTTGTAAAAGAGTTAGTTACAAATGAATGTAGAAATGATAAAACTTTTATTATATTAGTTTTGCCAGAAGCATTTGCACCTTTTATCGCTAAAACTGAAGATATATTATTTTTATTTTTTAAGGATATACTAAAACCTTCTTTAAATGAAAAAAAATTATAACCACCAAACTCTATAAGCATCTATTCTACTTTCGCATGGAAGGATTATACTATACTTATAATTAATATTATCTTTAATAAATGACAAATCTGTCAATAAATTGTAATAAGATTCATTGCGATAACTATTTATTGTATAAATACTTTCACATCTATGGGCCGATATCTTCCAAAGGTATGACACCAAAAATGTAGTACTAACTGCGGAAATATCCCAAAATGACATATTTCCAAGCCTTTTTGCCATATCCTTCACAATCCTGACATTCAGATCATCATGTTATTGGATCTGGGAAGATATCCATACTCTTCACCAAGATATCGCCTCATATCCAAGTAGTGTAACGAAATGTAGCTTACGAGGAGAAAAGCATACAGAAGCACACACGAGACAAACTTCCGGAGCGCCCAGAGAAAAAATCCGTCTCAAACACTACAGCTTCGAGACGAAACGATCCTGTCTCGTTCAGAGCAAGCGCTTTATTCCTCTTGCGCGGTCTTATTAGAGTCGGGTGATAGTTTCATCGCTTGCATAGCAGGATTGGCCATCCATACCGAAGATGGCCGACTGTTTGTTTTTTGTCGAAGCACCGGTGTATGAATTTAACGAGTAGGGTGACTCTTCGCTAACATAGCTGCTACGACAAGATAATAAGCCGGTATTTCGAGATACGCTTTTCTCCGTTTTGCGGCAAATAAGATAGAATAACACTCTACAATCGTTTAGTCGAGCCTATATCTAAAGAGGAGAAGGAGCCTGCGGATGGAGAGAAGAGTGAAAAAGAGAGCGTTGAGGGCGGAGTATATCTACAACGGCAGAGAGTATATGAGAGATTATGCGCTCGTATATGGCAAGAAGATAGAGGATATCGTGAAAGTCGATGAACTGAGTACTCTCCATCCGTCGGTAGAGCTCGAGGATTTAGGTAATGGAAGCATACTCTACCCCGGTTTCATAAATACCCATGTACACCTCGAATTCTCTTCCAATACTACACAGCTGCGATATGGAGATTTCCTAGAGTGGTTATACAGTGTCATAGAGAAGCGGGAGAGAGTGCTCGACGAAGCTACGAAAGAGGTGATGAGCAAAGCCTGTATGCAGATGCTCGAGAGCGGCGTGACCGGCTTCGGAGCCATCTCGAGCTACGGACTGGAGCTCGAAGTGTGCAGGCAAACACCTCAGCGGGTTACATTTTTCAATGAGCTAATAGGCTCGATACCCTCTGCGGCGGATGCGCTCTATGCCGATTTCAGGGATAGAGTCGAGAGGAGCTTCGAGTGTGCGCACGAGGAGAGAATAACTCCCGCCATCGCCGTACACGCGCCATATTCGGTACATCCGGTACTGCTGAAAAAAGCCGTCTCGATGGCGAGGGAGAGGGGGATGCCCCTCTCGACACACTTCATGGAGTCGCGCTACGAAAGAGAGTGGCTCGACGGGGCGAAGGGGGGATTTGCCGGATTTTTCGAAAAGTTTTTCAATACTACAGTACCGGTGAACAGCCCTGGGGAGTTTCTCCGTACCTTCGACGGATATCCCTCTCTCTTCGTCCACTGCACACATATGAACGAGCAGGAGATGCGGCATCTTGAAAAAGAGGGACATCATATAGCCCACTGCCCCCGCTCCAACAGGTTGCTCGGATGCGGCAGACTCCCTCTGGAGAGGATATCCTCTCCCCTCTCTCTGGCGACCGACGGTCTGAGCTCGAACTACTCTCTGAACATATTCGACGAACTGAAAGCGGCACTGATGATGCACTCCGGGGCAGATGCGGTGAAACTCTCCGAAAAACTGATGAGGATGGTCACTTCACAGGCGGCATCGGCCATCGCCTCCGAAGCCGGAGTGATAGAGAGAGGGGCTCCCTCCGATTTCGCTCTTGTCAGGCTCCCTTCCATGCCGCAAGAGAGCGAGCTTCTGGCCCTGCATACCATTCTCCATGTCGATAGAGCCGAAAGGGTGTGGATAGCTGGAGAGGAGTGTCTATAATGTATTGCGAAAAGCTTTATGGGCTCCTCCGCTGTAAAAGAGAGAGAATATCCGGCATCCTGCCGTGCAGAAAAGGGAATCGAAGATGAAACTACTCGTGAGCGCTCTGGAAAATTCGGCGAATATACATCTGAAGTATCTGCTCGAAGAGCTCGGCGACGATATTGAGCTCGAAGGCATATTCTCTTCGGAGTTCGCCCAACCGATAGTCGATATGCGTTCGAATGCGATTATGGGCATAGGAGCCGCCATAAAAAAAATCCCCTTTTTCCTGAAACTCGCCGACAGGATGCTCGAAGCGGCCGAGAGTGCGGACAAGGTACTTCTGATGGACTCTTCGGGTTTCAACCTTCCCCTCGCCAGGAAGATAAAAAAGAGCTATCCCGACAAAGAGATAATATACTACATTCTCCCGCAGGCATGGGCATGGAGAAGGTCGAGGATAGAGAAGCTCACGAGATACTGCGACAGACTCTGCTCGATACTCCCTTTCGAAAGCTCATACTATCCCGAGGGAAGCCCCATCGAATATGTGGGGCATCCTCTTCTCGACGAGATAGAACTCTTCAAGGACGAGCCTCCCGAAAAGAGAGAGAGGATAGCCTTTCTGCCCGGCAGCAGGAGAAGCGAGATTGTATCTCTGATGCCCCACTACAGAGAGTTGAGGAAGAGGCTGGATATAAAAGAGGCTCTGCTGGTGATACCGGAATATTTTTGCGAAGAGGAGATATCGTCTCTCTATGGAGATTTGAGCGCTTTTAAGATATCACACGATGCCAAAACAGCTCTCTATAGAAGCGACTTCGCCTTTATATGCAGCGGTACCGCAACGCTCGAATCCGCATTGACGGGTACCCCCTTCGTATTGAGCTATATAGCGAAAAAATTCGACTATATGATTGCCAGCAGAGTAGTGAAGCTCGAATATATAGGACTGGCCAATATCTTCTCTTCCCACTTTCAGGGCAGGAGTATGCACCCCGAGTTGATTCAGGAGAGAGTCGATGCGAAGAATCTCCTCGAAGCCTATGAGAAGATGGATACCGTACGCTTCGCCGCAGATGTAAAGGCTCTAAGAAACTATCTCAAGCATGGAAGTGCCCGGAGAGTGGCCGAAATCATCATGCGGGGGTAGATTGTTCTCGAGATAGTCTCAAATCTCGAAATAGGATTCCCAACTATAAGAAAGCATAAAGGCCGGTCATGAAAACCGTGCAATCTGACAAAAAACGATGTCATCTCGTAGGGAAACTCGTATGAATTCGTATCGATTTTGTCTGTGTCGTTCTACTTCAGGTGACACAGAAATTTGAACACTCCCGAAATTCCACTTTATCTCTCGAGGACATTACAGTTTTGAAAGTAAAAAAGATTTTTCTATTCAGAAGTTGATGACGGATAAAGTCCGCACAGATCGATACTAAGTAGGAATTTACTAAGAGTGAAAAAGTCGATCTTGCCATCAAAAAATTTCAACATAGAAACTTGATATTCAAGCTTGGCTTTTTCTGTCAATGGATGTTTTTCAAAAAACGATATCACCTCGACTCCATTAGTTTCAACTTCATATGCTTTCATATCCAAAAAGTCGAACTTTTTTATCTCTTTTTCTATTTCATCTGGATTGATATAAACGCCAAGAAGCTCCTTACTGATGACACTATTGAGAGTACTCTTTCCACTCCCATTTGGTCCGGCAAATATTCTCAGTCTTGATATACTCATTATAATTGGATCTTTTTGCCCATCTCTACCTCTATGGCAGGCGGTAGATTTTTAATCTTCTTTTTTGTCCCGTTTGCAAAGACTATCTATCACTTCCAATACACTGTTGCCGGAAGAGAGCGCATCGAGATACGCTTTTTTGACTGCTCCCGTAGCCAATGATGGTATCAATTTTTCCAAGTTGTCAAGTTCCGCATCTTTCATCGCCATACTTCCTTTCTTTTAAAAATAACATAATTTCATCGATAAATCTCTCTGCAAGCCAAAATACCCCTCCCGGATATTCGCCGCACCTTCAAATGCCTCTTTGAGTTCGTTCCTCTCTATGCCGCTGAGCTTGATGAGCGAAGAGAGCTTGTTGCTGCCCATCTCTTTGACCCCGTCTTTTTCATAGCTCTCCAGAATGAAATTGAGAAATTCACGCACTTTCTCGTTGTAGTAGTGTACGGCAAAGGCACACTCGCTACGGCTTTCGATATTGAAATTGGTATTGTTGTAGTGTAGAAGTTAGTCGATGAAATAGCGTTTGCCCCGTTTCCCGCCGATGAGCTTATGCCCGTCGGTAAAATAGTACTCCCGGACGATATCTTCCGCACGCCAGCCACACTCCCGAAGAAGCGGATCGATCAAATTAGCACGGGTATCGGCTTCGGTATGGGGCATACTCACCTTTCATCCATCTCGCATCGGGATATTCTATCAAAAATTGCCTATCGAATCCTCCGATTGAGATTGGTCGTACACCCTCAGTTCATTGTAGAGGCTGTCTCGTTCTACGGGGATGAATCCGCTGTTTTTTATCAGTTTGCTGAACTCCTCCACGCTCATACCCGAGGCGCTTCGGGCTCCCGCGGCGGATTGGATGGACTCTTTTTCTATCGTACCGTCGAGGTCGTCCGCTCCGAACTCCTGTGCCAGGAGTGCCAAGCCTATCGTCGATGTCGCCCAGTAGGCTTTGATATGGGGGATGTTGTCCAGTACGATTCGGGAGATGGCGTAGGTTTTGAGTATCTCCTGTGCGGTGGGGAACTCTTCGACTTTGAGGAAGTTGTTCTCTCTCTGATATACCAAGGGGATGAAGGCGTTGAAACCGCCCGTTTCGTCCTGTAGCTCTCTGAGTCTCAACATATGGTCTATGCGGTGTTCTCGTCGCTCGATATGGCCAAAGAGCATGGTGGCGTTGCTCATCCTGCCCCTCTCGTGCCATTTGCGGTGTATCTCGAGCCACCCCTGCGAACTCACCTTGCCTTTGCAGATGAAATCCCGCACCTCTTCGTCGAAGATTTCGGCTCCTCCGCCGGGCATCGAATCGACACCGTTTTCTATCATCATAGCTATCACATCGTCATAGCCGATATTTTCGCTCTCCGCGAGAAAGTTTATCTCGGCGGCGGTGAGAGCCTTGATATGCAGCTGGGGCAGGGCCTCCTTTATCTTCCTAAAGGCCCCCATATACCACTCTATCCCCACATTCGGGTTGTGCGCCGAGACGATATGTACCTCTTTGGCCCCTCTCTCGTATGCGCTCGAGGCTATCGAGAGAATCTCCTCGTGGCTCATGGTGTAGCGGTTGGGATTTTTTCTGCTTGCGCTGTAGGCGCAGAATTTGCAGATATCCTTGCATATATTTGTCGGATTGATGTGCCGATTGATATTGAAAAAGCTCTTTTTGCCGTACATTCTTCGTCTGATGCCATCGGCCATCTCACCGAGAACGAAGAGATCCATATCATAGAGTTCCAGAGCCTCCTCGCGACTCATACGCCCGCCTTCGAGCACTTTTTCGACGATATCCATTCAAAGTCCTACTTTTGGAATTTCGATATTATACCAAAGCACAAATTCGCAAAAAATGCTCTATTTGAGCGCTCTGTAGAGCTCGACGAGCCAGGAGGGGAGAGAGAGCAGAGCTCTATAGACGATTTTGTCGATGAAAGAGGGGCTGAAGAAGGGATTGTCACGGATATAGCTATCCACATCGAGCCTCTTTCCTCTGTTGGCGTAGAAGAATTTTCTATACTCCCTGCCAAGAAAAGTCCTTATCATATCGAGCTCTTCATCGTCGAAGTCATCTACACGCAAAGAGGCGAAATAGTCGGGGAAGACGGGGGTGGTCTCATCTCTTCTCCTCATTGCACTCTCGCTGTCTTCGAGCGAATAGAGCATACCGGTACTCTCTACGAGCGCGGCAGGAGCGATTCTGTCGCAGCGCAGGATGAAGTTGATATCCTCTCCCAGCCTCACCCCCTCTGCGAAGGTGACAGCATGCTCCAGCAGGGGCTCTTTGCGAAAGAGTATGCTTCCCAGATGTATATCGAAGCGGTTTCGGTAGAGTCTGCGGATATACTCGAGTCGCCCGAAAGCTCCATCCCCCCCTCTTTCGCATAGCCTGTGCAACTCTTCTCTTTGTGTAAACCCCTTCGTGTACTCCACCTTTTCCGCCGCAAAAAGAAAGTCTTTCCTTTCGTCCAGAAGAGAGACCAGACGCTCGAGATGTCGGGGGCACCAGAGGTCGTCTGCGTCGAGAAAGGCCACATACTCCCCCTTCGCCAGAGACAGAGCGCGGTTTCGCGCCGCCGAGACTCCGGCATTTTCCTGACGAAAGAGTCTCAGGCGGCTGTCGCCGATATCTTCGACAATCTTCGCGCCGCCATCGCTTGAGCCGTCGTCCACTACGACGATTTCGAAGCTCTGCATACTCTGTTGTAGTACCGAAGATATACTTCGTGCTATCCAGTGCTCCTTGTTGTACAGCGGTATCAGTACCGACACTCTGGGGCTACTCTCCGACACCGGACTATCTCTCTCTGTGGGGGTCGAGTTTGAGCAGAATCAGGTCCGCCACCATATTCCCAAGCAGTGTCAGAAAGGCTCCTATCATCATGATACCCATGATGACGGGGTAGTCTCTGCCAAGAGCGCTGCGGTAGAAGAGCATCCCCATCCCGTCTATGGAGAATATCTGCTCGAGTATCACGCTTCCACCGAGCAGACCGGGTAGGGAGAGCCCCAATATGGTGACGATAAAGGGCATCAGATTCGGAATTATGTAGTGTTTTACGACTATTTTCTCATCCACCCCTCTGGCTTTGGCGAAGAAGATATAGTCGCTCTCGAGTATATCTTTGGTGAGAGAGCGGATATATAGAAGCATCGAACCAAAACCGGTAAAGACGATGACACTTATGGGAAGTACCATATGCCACGCCACATCGAGCCAGCCCGCCAGCCCCTCTTTTGAATCGATACTGTGTATTCCGGTAATGGGGAAAAGCTCCAGTTTCATACCGAAAAACATTATGAGAATGAGAGCCAGATAGAAGGAGGGCATGGCATAGCTGAGCAAAGAGAGCTGCTTCATACTCTTCTCGTAGAGCCCGCCTCTCATGGCACTGCGTATGCCGTAGCGCATGGAGAGGAAAAAGATCAGAAGCATCGCCGTAAGGTTCATCCCGACGGTTATACCTACCCTCTCTCTTATCTCGTCCCATACACTCCTGCCGCTTGCGAAGGATACCCCGAAATCCAGATGTACGATTGCATCGAGCCAGTGAAGATACTGTATATGCAGGGCTTTATCTAGGCCATAGACGCTTTTGAGCTTCTCTATCGCTTCGGGGGTCATACCGGGATTGAGACTGCCGGCCTCGAAGAAGCTGTTTGGAGCCATGTGTACGGCCGCAAAGCCTATGAGCGATATGAGCAGAAGCATCCCACACAGATAGAGAAGCTTTCGGATAAAGAGTTTGACCAAAGCTCGTTTCAACTATCTCCCTTCTATCATCATCGCGAAGAACTCTTCCGCATCGAGAGAGGCGGAGCCCACGAGTACACCATCAACATTCTCTATGGCCGATATCGATGCGATATTCTCCCTCTTCACACTTCCGCCATAGAGCAGGGGAGCGGATATGCGGCGTCTGAGCTCGTCGTGCGTAGCCCTTATCTCTTCGACCGTGGCCGACCTGCCCGTGCCTATGGCCCAGATGGGCTCGTAGGCGACGATGAGCTTCTCGTAATCGATATCTATCCCGTCGAACTGCTCCCATAGATATTCGGCTACCGCTTCCTCACCGCTCTCTCTCACCTCTATGGGCTCTCCTATGCAATAGACTATCGTGAAATCCGCCTCTTTGTACCAAGCGAATTTGCGGGAGACGAACTCCTGCTCTTCCGCCAGAAGCTGACGCCTCTCGCTGTGGCCTATGAGTATAGTCTCTATACCGAACTCTTCGAGCTGTTGCAATCCTATCTCTCCCGTATATGCCCCCTTTTGAGCCATATAGGCGTTTTGCGCACCTACGGTTATATGTCCGCTCGAAGCCTGCAGGGCTGTCGCGGGAGGGAAGAGCAGTACTCTCTCCTCCCATTGCGCTTCGCAGAGTCTCTTCTCGAGAGTCTCGATATATCGTGCGGTGGAGGCACGGGTATGGTTCATCTTGAAGTTGGCCGCATATATCATCCTGCCCACCTCAATTCTGCAGAGCGACTATGCCGGGGAGCTCTTCACCCTCTATCAGCTTGAGGCTGGCCCCGCCGCCTGTACTGACAAAGGTCATCTCATCCACATCTCCGGCCCGTTGTGCCACATCGGCCGTATCTCCTCCCCCTACTATGGTGGTGGCGTGTGTTTCGGCGATGTAGTGCGACATCTTGATGGAGCCTTTGGCAAACTTTTCCATCTCGAAGACTCCCATCGGTCCGTTCCAGATAATCGTATGCGCATCGTTGAGGGCCTCTCTGAAGAGTCTGGTCGTCGCAGGGCCTATGTCCAGCCCCATCCACTCTTTCGGAATCTCCTGAGTCGGCAGATATTTGACGGTGCTATGCTCGCTGAATTCTGGCGCCACGACCACATCGACGGGGAGATAGAATTTGATGCCGTTGCGTCTGGCTTTGTTCATTACATTGATAGCTTCGTCTATGAGGTCCTCCTCCACGAGAGATTTACCTATCTCGTAACCCATCGCCTTGAGAAAGGTAAATGCCATACCCCCGCCGATGATTATTTTGTCCACCTTCTCTATGAGCTTGTTGAGAGCCTCGAGTTTGCCCGAGACCTTGCTTCCGCCCACGACGGCTACGAAGGGGCGGGTAGGGTTTTCGAGCACCTTGCCGAAGAAGTTCACCTCCTTCGCCAGAAGGAAGCCGGCTCCCTTGTGCTCTCTATCGTAAAATTTCGTAATGGCGTATATCGAGGCGTGCTTGCGGTGGCAGGCTCCGAAAGCGTCGTTTATATAGATTTCACCAAATTGGGAGAGCTCTGCGGCGAACTCTTCGTCATCTTTGGTCTCACCGGCATCGAAGCGCAGATTCTCCAAGAGAAGTACATCTCCATCCCGCATCTTCGCATAGAGCTCCTTGGCTCTTTGGCTTATCACCTTTCCGCTCTTGGAGTCGTCGAAAAAGAGTTCATGCTTTATCTTCAGAAGAGTATCGAGTCTTTTGTACACTGGGTAGAGACTGTATTTCTCTTCGAACTTTCCGGCTTCGGGACGCGAAAAGTGTGATGCGAGCACCACTTTGCACTGTCTGTCTATACAGTAGCGTATGGTAGGCAGTGCGGCTCTTATTCTCCTATCGTCACTGATATTTCCGAATTCGTCTATAGGTACATTGAAGTCACAGCGAATAAATACCGTTTTGCCGTCTATATCCAGCTCCCTGATAGTTTTCATCTATATACTCTCCTTATAAGACCCGCACTCTCACGGCGTCCCGAAATTATGTTACCATTGCGACATATTTTACTCAAGCGACTCTCTCAAACGCCTGAAAAGAGGCAGCTACGGGAGTCTGGAAACGGAGATGTGCACTTTTGGAAAGTCGAATATGAAGACAGCTCTCTTCGGAGGCAGTTTCGATCCTCCTCATGTGGGGCATCTGGAGATAGTGCGCAGGGTATTGAATCTGCCCGATATCGAGAGGGTCGTCGTCGTACCCGCGTGGCTGAACCCCTTCAAGAGCACAAGCTGTGCCGATGCCGAAACGAGACTGCGTTGGTGTCGTGAACTCTTCGATATGGAGGGGGTGGAGGTGGACGACTTCGAGGTCGCAAGTGGCAGAAGGGTCTATACGGTAGAGACTGTGCGGGAGTTGAAACGGAAGTATCCCTCCTTGAGCGCGATCGTGATAGGTTCGGACAATCTGAAGGATATCGGGAAGTGGAGAGATTTCGAAAAACTCGATGCACAGATGGAGTGGATAGTCGTAGGTAGAGGCGAAGTGGCCAGACATGAGCTCGAAAGGCTCGGCAGATACCGCTACATAGAGATGGATATACCCGTAAGCTCCAGCCGCATCAGGGCAGGCGGAGGCAGAGAGTATCTCGATAAGAGACTCGCTGCAGAGATAGAAGAGTATTACAACAACGATTCAGGAGAGAATATATGAGAGATATTAGAGAGAGAATAGAGCGCATCGTAGAGGTGCTCGACGAGAAGAAGGGTGAAGAGATAGAGGTTTTCGATCTGCACGATAGCGACTATATAGCCAAAGAGGTGGTGATGGTGAGCTCGCTTGGCGGCAGACATACGCAGGCACTGCTGGACCATCTCAAAGAGACTCTCAAACCCGAAGGAGAAGAGTTCATCTCGACGGATGAGAGCGACGAATGGATAGTGGTGGACCTCGGAGATATAATCATACATATAATGACACCGCAATATCGTAGAAGATACGATATCGAGCACTTCCTGCAGGAGATAGCCCGCAAAGGCGCAAAGTGATTGCGCGCACTCACTCGTATCTCGCTCCCCCCACGAAGTCGAGCAGGAGATAGAGTCCGAGTAGAAGCGGAGGGAGGGTATATATCTTCCAGCAGTACTTACCCGTCAGCAGATAGCGTAGCAGAAAGAGCCAGGCTGTCAGAATCGAAAGCTCGAAAAGTATGAAAAAGGGAAGCACAGCGCGGCTGACGCTCCCCGCGAAGGAGAGAAAAAAGAGGTAGAGGAGTGTGGCAAGGGCTATCGCGCTTTTGCGTCTATCTCCACTTCTTGAATAATCCAGCCATATCGCTCCAATATTCAGAAGCAGAAAGAGAAGTATCTTGAAAATCATGGCAAGCCCCCGCAAAAGATATCTTCGAGCGCTATTATACGATATTTTTAGCGGAGTGATACAAGCGCAAGTTCAGTATGGGCGCTTGGTGTGGGAGTCTGAATCAGTAGTACTCCCAGTGTATCCTGTTTACACTATTGCATCTGCCTGACATAAGGATTCGGTAGAGCTATAGAGCCTGACTGCTATTTTTGATATGTTAATCCATATCCGATAAGTAGGCAAGATTTTTGCCTGCGAAGCTTGCCCGTCGTCTATCTTTATATAGCTCTCTCTTTGATGAACTTTTCCATCTCATCCACTATCTCGTCTATGCCTCTTTCGCCGTCTATGACTCTTAGCAGGGATTTCTCTTCGTAGAATTTCTGTATAGTCGGCAGAGGCTCCGTATATATCTTCATCCTGTCGTTGAAGACCTCTTCGCTGTCGTCGCTTCTGCGTACTTCGGCCTCCTGAGCTCTTCCGAGTATCCTCTCTCTGGCCACTTCTTCGCTCACTCTTACCTCTATTACGGATGCGAGCTCTATGTCGGATTGCAAAAAGAGAATTTTGTCGAGTTCGAACATCTGCTCTTCGCTTCTGGGGAAACCGTCGATAAGTATTATCTCTCTATCTGTCTGTCTGATTGCGCTTATGATGGTGTCTATGACTATTTTCAGGGGTACAAGTCGGCCTTTGGAGATATAGCTCTCTATTTCGGCACCGAGCTCGCTGCCGCTTGCAACCTCCTGTCTGAGCATCTCACCGGTAGAGAAGTGTACGATGGTATCGGGATTTCTCTCGGCTATTATCTGGGCGTCGGTCGTCTTTCCCGAGCCTGGTGCACCGATTATCAAAAAGAGTTTTTTGGACATTTTGTGTTCCTTTCTTCGTTATTCGGCGGATGCCGTTTTTCTGACTCTGATAGCGAGCTCTCTGAGCTGTTCGCTATCCACTTCGCTCGGAGCGTGTGCAAGCAGACACTGGGCTTTCTGTGTCTTGGGGAAGGCTATGACATCTCTTATACTGTCGGTACCGGCGAGCAGCATGATGAGCCTGTCGAAGCCCATGGCGAAACCGCCGTGCGGAGGAGCTCCGAATTTGAGGGCGTCGAGCAGGAAGCCGAACTTCTCCCGGGCCTCCTCTTCGTCGATACCGAGAAGCTTGAATATCTCCTCCTGTATATCCTCTCTGTGGATACGAATCGAACCGCCGCCAAGCTCCACACCGTTTACCACGATATCGTAGGCTATCGACTCTATCTCCTCGACCTCTTCGAAATCGAGAGTGCCTTTCTCGGAGAGTTTGGGCATGGTGAAGGGGTGGTGCAGAGCCTTGAGCCTGCCATCTTCGACTTCGAACATCGGGAAGTCCACGACCCAGAGGAATCTGTATTCATCTTCGGGGATTATATCCATCAATTCGGCGAGATAGAGTCTGAAGCGGCCCATATAGTCAAGTACCGTCTTCTTCTCTCCGGCCCCGAAGAATACGACATCTCCGATTTCGAGTCCGCATCTCTCTATGATGGCGTCGAGGTCCTCTGTACTGAAGAATTTGGTCAGAGGCCCTTTGAGCCCCTCCTCTTTCATCTGGAAGTAGCCCAGTCCCTGCGCTCCAAACTTTCGTACATACTCTTCGAAGCCCTTCATCTGTCGTTTGGAGAATATATTGTCTCCGTTGGGAACCTTGAGAGCCTTTATTCTGTTGCGTTTGGGCGATTTGGCGATAGTGCTGAATATTTCGTTGTCGCATCTTTCGAAGATATCGATCACATCCACCATCTCCATCCCGAATCTCGTATCGGGTTTGTCGGAGCCGTATTTTTCCATCGCCTCTTTGTGGGTCATTCTGGGGAAATGCTCGGGTAGCTTGTCGCCTTTGCCGCAGGCGGTGAATATATCTCTTATGAGCTTTTCCGCCACGGCTATGACATCTTCCTGCTCACAGAAACTCATCTCGACATCTATCTGGGTGAACTCGGGCTGTCTGTCGGCCCTGAGGTCTTCGTCTCTGAAACATTTGGCGAGCTGGAAATATCTGTCGAAACCGCCGACCATCAGGAGCTGCTTGAAGAGCTGGGGAGATTGCGGAAGCGCATAGAACTCACCGGGCCATACACGGCTCGGTACGAGGTAGTCTCTGGCGCCCTCCGGAGTCGATTTCGTGAGTATCGGTGTCTCCACTTCCAGAAAGCCCTGCTCGTCGAGTGAGTTTCTCGTGGCTATGGCGGCTTTGGAGCGGAGTTTGAAGATATTGTACATCTTCTGGTTACGCAGATCGAGATATCTGTATTTCAGACGAATCTCTTCGTTGACCTTCTCGTCTCCGAGGTCGAAGGGCATGGGCCTAGAGCGGTTTTCTATCTTGAGCTCGTCCACCACTATCTCTATCTTCCCTGTTTTGAGATTGGGGTTTTCGAGACCCTCTCCTCTCGCTCTGACCTTTCCAGAGGCTATCAGTACGAATTGATCGCGTACTTCGTCGGCCACTTTGTGTGCCTGGGCACTGTCTGCCGGGTCGCACACCAGCTGTACCACTTCATCCTTGTCTCTGAGGTCTATGAAGATGACACCCCCGTGGTCTCTGCGGCTGTTGACCCAGCCCGCGACGGTAACCCTCTTACCTATATCGTTTTCGTCCAATTCCGCACAATAATGTGTTCTCAATTTCTCTTCCTGTTCTTGTATAATTTGGCGCGATTATAACCAAAAGGGACTGATATGTGCTTTTGCACCGACCATATCGTCTCCTTTTACTCTTCTCTCTCCTTCGACGCTCTTCTCTCTTTCGAGCTCGATTTGGAAAATCTCAGCAGCTCATCCGTACTCTTTACATATTCTGGTATATTTTCGAAGCATTTCAGAAGAATTTTGGAGGCTGCCAGAGCATCGTTGTATGCCCGATGGTGACTCTTCATACCGAGATTCAGTTTTTCGTTGAGATAGGCTAGACCGTATTTTTCGCTCTCTATCGATCTTTTGGCAAGATTTATCGTACAAAGTACTGGATTGCCTATATGTCCCAGACCGAAACGGTTGAAGGAGGCATCGAGAAATCCATAGTCGAAAGAGGCGTTGTGGGCCGTGAAGACGGCACTGCCCATAAATCCCCTCAGTTTCGTAAGGACCTCCTTCCTGCCGGGGGCTCCTATGAGGTCGCTCGGCTCTATACCCGTTATTCTACTGATATGTTCCGGTAGATAGGCACAGGCTACGAATGTTTCGAAACGGTCTATGATTTGTGCGTTTTTTATCATTACTGCACCCAGCTCTATAACCTGTGATCTTCCCGGTTTGGAGCCGTTGGTCTCGATATCTATCACACAGTAGAGCTCTTCCCTCCACGACCTGAAGAAGGTATCGAGTCTGTATCCGTCGGCTGTTTCGCTTATCGGATATCCCGATGCCTGGAGAATGAAAAAGAGGGTCCTGCTCTCTTCCGATACGGCGCATGAGCTAACGATGCGCTCGAAGGCTTCATAGGAGAGCAGGCCGCCGTTTTTACGGAAGGAGTTCGTGAGTTTTTCAAAGAGCTTTTGCATTCTCTATGAACTTTCTCACTTTTTCGGGATCTTTTTTCCCCTTGGCTGCTTCCGTACCGCTGCTTACATCTACAGCGTAGAAACCGTAACCTGCGAGAGTGCCGACATTCTGTGCATCGAGGCCTCCCGCGAGTATGATTTTCGAGTTGTCTCTACCGTCGAACCATTCGATATTGAGTCTCTTTCCGCTGCCGCCGTAACTCTCGCACCAGGCATCGACCAGTCTGTATCTGTCGGAAAATCTATCTATATCCTCCGCCGATTTGGCTCTGACTACAGGTATGGTGGGAAAGTCTATCGAATCGGCGAACTCTTCGTCGATATCGAAATGGAGCTGGGCGAGGCTTATTCCGCTCGTATGAGCCATCCTCTCTATATCTTGCGCACTTTCGTTTACGAAGAGTCCGACCTTCTCCACGAAGGGAGGGAGCTCTTCTATTATCTTCGCGGCTCTTTCGGGCTCTATATAGCGTGGAGAGGGAGGGTAGAAGACGAAACCGAGAGCATCGGCACCGCAGGAGACGGCATAGATTGCGTCTTCGAGATTGGTTATCCCGCAGATTTTGACTCTCATCATGGCCGCCTGAGCGACTCTATGGCTTTGGAGTAGCCGAGAGGATGGCCGAAGATATAGCTTCCCGCCACCGCGATATCGACTCCGGCATCGGCAATACTCTCTATATTGGCGTCACTCACCCCTCCGTCTATCTCTATCAGACAGTCCGGATTTCTCTTCTGGGTCAGCTCCTTGAGCCGTTTGGCCTTTTCCAGCACATTGGGGATGAACTTCTGCCCTCCGAAGCCGGGATTGACACTCATCAGAAGTACCATATCGAGATATTCGAGCAGATACTCTATCTCCGATACCGGCGTGTGCGGATTGAGGACTACGGCGGAACCTATGCCCAGAGAGCGTATTTTCGAGGCGAGCCTGTTGGGATGAAGCTCCGACTCTATATGAAAGGAGATGAATTTGGGTTCGAGCGGAGCGAAGAGCTCTACGAAAAAGTCGTTTTTATCCACCATCAGATGTATATCCAGAGGCTTGGAGGCCGCTTTTGCCACAGCCTCCACCACAACCGGACCTATCGTCATATTGGGTACGAAGTGACCGTCCATCACATCTACATGTACATAGTCACAGCCGGCGTCACAGATATCCTTCACCTCCTGTGCGAGTCTGCCGAAATCGGCGGAGAGGATACTCGGTGCGATAAGCATTGCAATCCTTTGCTTCTATTTTATACGAATCCATAAGGCTTTCGCTCTCATGGAAAGATTCGCAATTATAACGAAAGAGAAGAGGCTTTGATTGTATAATAGCCGATAGTTGTGCGACACTTTATCAAATATAGCGAAGAGGAGGGGAGAGAATGAGAGTGGGGAGTGAGTTTTTCATGAAGCTCGCCATCGAAGAGGCGTGGAGATTTCAGGGACTTACATATCCCAATCCGGCCGTTGGAGCGGTGGTTACGAGGGAGGGGAAGATACTCTGTGTAGAGGCTCATAGAAGAGCGGGAGAGGCACATGCCGAAGTCAGAGCACTGCTTGCGGCCTATGAGAGCATTGTAGATGCCAGAATTCCCGATATAATCTATCGGGATGCCTTCAGGGCTCATGAATTTCTGCTCGAGCTTCCGGAAGGATTCTTCTCGGAGTGTGAAATATATGTGACTCTCGAGCCGTGTTCACATATGGGCAAAACACCCTCGTGCGCCTCTTTGCTCGCCTCTTTGTCTCCGAAGAGAGTCTATATGGCCTGTGGCGACCCCATCGAGGGGCATGGCGGAGGAGCCGCACTTCTGAGAGAGAAGGGGATAGATGTGTTTACGGGGGTGTGTGAGGAGGAGGCCTCCATCCTTATCGAACCTTTCCTCATATGGAGAGAGAGGGGCTTCGTCCTCTTCAAGTTGGCTCAGACGAGCAATGGCAGAATCGGAGGAGGATATCTGAGTTCGAAAGAGTCGCTCAAACATGTCCACTCTCTCAGAGCGGTGGCGGATAGACTCGTCATAGGAGGCAATACCGTCAGATCTGACAGACCGCGACTCGACTGCCGTTTCGTAAAAGAGGGCAGAGCCCCCGATATAACTATCTACTCCCGCAGGAACGACTTCGACGAGACTATACCTCTCTTCGAAATACCCGATAGAGAGGTCGAGATATCCGATACTCTGCACGAAGTTCTGCAAAAACCGGGATTTCTGCTTGTGGAAGGGGGTGAAGGGATGCTTCGTGCGCTTGCCGAAAAGATAGATTGGATGCTCTTCTATCAGACTCCTAAGCTGAGTGTCCATCCTCTATCGTATAATATCGATAAAAATCTACAGTTTCTACACCACAGTCGAGTGGGTGTCGATATTGTGATATGGAGTCGTTTTGGATAAGCAGAAGAAGCAGGAAAAGATCGTAAATATGTTCGACGAGATAGCGCAGACCTACGATCTCGCCAACAGAGTTTTGAGTTTCGGAATAGATGTACAGTGGAGAAAGAAGGGGTGCGACAAAGCATACGAGATTCTCGATACGAAGAGGATAGAGAGTATAACCGATGTGGCCACGGGCACGGGTGATCTACTCCTGCACTGGAAGGAGAGGGCGGCACTCAAAGGTATCGAGGTGGAGAGATTCGTGGGTGTGGACCCTTCGGTAGGTATGCTCGAGGTAGCCAGAAAGAAGGTCGATTTCGCCGATTTCATAGAGGGTAGGGCGCAGGAGCTCCCGCTCGAAGACGAGAGCAGCGAAATAATCTCCATAAGCTACGGGATACGCAATGTGGTGGATAGGAGAGAGGCTCTGGCGGAGTTCTACAGAGTGCTCAAACCTGGTGGTATAGTGGTGATACTCGAGTTTACGAAAGAGGAGAAGAGATCTCTACTCTCACCCCTAGTGAACTTCTATATGAAAAAGATACTCCCCGCCATAGGTGGACTCGTTTCGAAAAACTACGAGGCATACAGATATCTTCCGGACTCCATAGAGGAGTTTCTCACAGCCCGAATGCTTTGTGAAGAGCTTTCGCAAAGTGGTTTCGAGATGAAGTATCTCAAACCCTTTTCCATGGGGATAAGCACCCTTTTCGTCGCGAGGAAGGTATGAGTTGAACCCTCTGAGCGTCACATCGCTAAACGAGAAGATCAAATCTCTGCTCGAAGTCACTTTCGAAGCTATATCGGTGGAGGGGGAGATATCTTCCGTCACCTACCACAATAGCGGGCATATATACTTCTCCATAAAAGACGAAAAGAGCGCTCTTCGCTGTGTGATGTGGCGTTCGAACGCTTCGAAGCTGAAATTCCGTCTCGAAAAGGGTGAACATATAGTAGTCTTCGGCAATATCGGAGTCTATACCCCAAGAGGGGAATACCAGCTCATCGCCCGCTCGATAGAGCCCTATGGCAAAGGCTCTCTCGCTCTGGCTTTCGAACAGATGAAAAAGAGACTTTCCGCCAAAGGATATTTCGACAGAGCCGGAAAGAAGCCCATTCCTCTCTTTCCCTCGATAGTCGCCGTGGTTACGGCGCAAGGCGGTGCCGCTTTGCAGGATATGACGAGAGTGGCGGCCAGGCGCTGGCCTCTGAGCGAAATAGTACTCTTCGACACTCCCGTACAGGGAGAAGGGGCTGCGGAGTCGATAGCCCGTGCCATAGCCGAAGCGGACGAATATGGAGCCGATGTCATAGTCGTAGGCAGAGGAGGTGGCTCCATAGAGGATCTTTGGGCTTTCAACGAAGAGCCTGTCGCAGATGCGATATTCAGGGCCAAAACCCCCGTCGTAAGTGCCGTAGGCCACGAAGTGGATACGCTCATAAGCGACTTCGTGGCAGACTTGAGAGCTCCTACACCCAGTGCCGCCATGGAGATGATTCTTCCCGATGCGGATGAGATGCTCTTTACGCTCGATGAGCTCGAGGAGCGTATGCGAAACAGAGAGAGGGAGATACTTTCGCGCAAAAGCTCCGAACTCGACGAAATCCAGAGAGCTCTCAAAAATGTCTCCGTACAGAGGCGACTGAAGATGCTTCAAGAGAGCTTCGTAAGAGTCGAACACGATCTGGATGAGGTGATGAGATACAGGCTCTCTTCTCTCTCGGAGACGACCCTGCCCGTAGAGAGAAGACTCTCCGAAGCCATGAGCTTTGTTTTGAAGAGTAAATCCTCGCAGATAGAGAGAGTCTGCGATATACTCAGGATGAACGATCCGAGACACAAAATCAAAGAGGGGTGGGCGGAAGTGTCGAAAGATGGCAGAAGAGTTCCGCTCTCCTCTCTCGCTATCGGTGATACCGTCGTACTGGCGGATGCGGACAATGTGGTGGAAGCTGTAGTCAGAGAGAAGAGAGAGATAGCAAAAGGAGAGAATCATAATATGGAATTCAAAAAAAGGATAGAGAATGAACGGTAGTGAAGTGTTGACATTTTCCGAGCTTTTGCTCAAACTGCAGAACTTCTGGGCGAAAGAGGGTTGTACGGTGGTACAGCCCTACGATATATTTTCCGGTGCGGGTACTTTCCACCCCGCCACTCTTCTGAGGTCTCTGGATTCGACACCTTGGGCGACCGCTTATGTGGCTCCTTCACGCAGGCCTACGGACGGAAGGTATGGAGAGAATCCCAACAGGCTGGGTGCATACTATCAGTTTCAGGTTCTTATCAAACCCTCACCGGAGAATATTCAGGAGCTGTACCTCAAATCGCTCGAGGAGCTCGGACTGGATTTGAAAGAGCACGATATAAGATTCGTGGAGGACAACTGGGAATCGCCCACTCTGGGAGCATGGGGCTTGGGCTGGGAGGTCTGGCTCGACGGTATGGAGGTCACTCAGTTCACCTATTTCCAGCAGGTGGGCGGTATCTCTTGCGATCCGGTAGCTGTGGAGATTACATACGGGACCGAGAGACTGGCGATGTATCTTCAGGGTGTGGAGTCGGTCTTCGATATCGTCTGGAATATCGACGGCTCGGAGGTGATCAGCTATGCCGATGTCCACAAAGAGAGTGAGTACGAGTTCAGCAGATATCACTTCGAAGTGGCCGATACCGAAATGCTACTGCGACATTTCGAAGACGCCAGCCGTGAGTGCAGACGGTGTCTCGAAGCGTCTCTCCCCCTGCCGGCATACGATCAGTGTATGATAGCCTCCCACACTTTCAATGTACTCGATGCCAGAAAAGCCATCTCTCAGGCACAGAGACAGAACTATATTCTGAAAATCAGAGAGCTCTCCAAGGGCTGTGCCGAACTATACAAAGCGCAGGAACAGGAGAGACTAAAAAGGGTCAAAAGCAGATAGAGCATAAGCGAAACGGGTGGTCGTCGCTTCGACACCTTTTCGCTATTGACATACCGTAAAGGAGTGACGCAATGAAAGAGTTCATTTCTATAAAGCCCCGGAGATGGTCGAACAGGGATATTTGGTAGAGCAGACAAACTCAAGGCCTTTTCGTCATCCAATCCTAGTAAAATCTTTAGAACATCTAAGCTACCACCCCAAGTCCCTCGGAAGTCAGGAAGATAATCCTCTTCATTGTCAGTTTCGAGAACCAAGTAAGAGCAAAAGTGCCTTCCCCAACAAAGAGAGCCTACTCAAGTTACTTTACATGGGTACTCAAAATGCACAGAAAAAATGGAGCAAAGCAATCCGCAACTAAAATCCAGCTCTATCTCGATTGACCCTTTGCTACAAAGGGAGGTTGGATAGCTATCTGGAGTTATAACAAGATTGTGCTCTACTTTGGGTTGAGACAAAAGATTGAACAGTTTCGAATAAGCTGTTTCTGTTATAATCTTATAATTATTAATTAGTTCTGATAAATAATAATTGCGTAAGATACTATAGCCTTTCAATATAAAGCATGTTTTATATTGGATTCTTGAAGTATGTTGAACAATATTCTGAAAATATCAGATTTAATTAGTATAATACAGAGATTTAGGTGGAGAGAATTCTGCAAAGCTGTAATATATTAAACTGTATAGTACTCGATGGAGGGGGTAGGTAATGAGCTTCAAACTTTTGCAAAAACAATATCTGAAAAAATTGGAAAACACCAAAAAAGTTCTGGAAAATGTCGATAAATTTAGTAAATTTGGCATTTTTGAAGAGAAAGACCTTGAAAAAATTCAAAATATAAAACTGAAATGCGATCGCTATTTCGACAAACTTGACAAAGGGGAGATAGAAGTTGCGATCGTCGGTATGGAAAATAGTGGAAAATCGACCTTTGCAAATGCCCTGGTCAAAGTGAAAGAAGCATTCCCTACGGGCTCATCGAGGGCGACCTTCACATCGACAAAAGTCAAATATGGTCCTGAAGACAAAGCATATGTAGAATTCTACACTCAATCAGAATTCA
>OFCA01000041.1_pt1 | contig 20302 bp, 18 predicted proteins | sample 1520721 | NCBI WGS metagenome assembly OFCA01 (sample SAMEA3696450, study PRJEB22514) | metagenome | biome: water; feature: marine; material: hydrothermal vent | place: Pacific Ocean | collected 2014-08-16 | depth 1514 m
AATGGCTTTCATTCATCTCCTTTGGCTGGCTTTGGCCTGTATTATAACAAAAGGGGATGGGTGTGGTTGGAACTTCGGTGGCGGACTCGACATAGAAGTTCGTAGAGGGTGTCGCGTTGGAAGACGATAGAAAATCTCTTCTATCCTCAGATGACATCTTCATGATATTTCCTCCTGTAATATTTCAAAACAGCCATTTTGACCGCATCGTTGAATACGAACCAGAGCAGAGCGTAGAGCCACATCCACAAAGCCCACTCCCAGCCTATGGGCTTCATCAGATCAAAACCGTAAACCGCTATGACGGTACCTGCCACTCTGCTGGAGAAGGTGGCCCCGAAGAGAGGAAGAGACGGCCAGGGCTTTTTCCAGAACCAGTTGTCTATACGGGTATTGTAGATGGTACCATGGCCGGCTATGACCATCTTCGCGAAAAATACGGACTGAACGAAATCGAGAGGCAGATGCATGAGCGAAATCAGAATCCAGAAGAGCAGAAACGAAGAGGCCACACCGGCCACACCGAGCCAGGAGGCCAAAACGAAAATCTCCTTCATATCCCATCTTACGGGCTTCTCTCTGACTCTCGTATTGTCGTAGGCTATAGTCATTATCGGTATATCGTTCAGGAGAGCGAGTATGATGATCATTATCGCAGTGATGGGGTAGAAGTCATATATTGTAATGGCGAGCGTCATAAATATGATAATTCTTATCGTTTCGGCTATCCTGAATATGGTATAGCTCTTCATCCTTTCGAAGATCTGTCTCGCCTCTTTTATCGCATCCACTATCACTCTCAATCCGGGAGCCATCAGTACGATATCGGCGGCGGCCCTCGCAGCGTCGGTAGCACCGCTGACGGCTATTCCGCAATCGGCCTTTTTCAGAGCGGGGGCGTCATTCACTCCGTCTCCTGTCATACCGACTATATGCTCGGCCTTCTGCAACTCGTCCACAATATAGTATTTGTCCTCTGGAAAGACCTGAGCGAATCCGTCGGCCTCCTCTATGGCGGCTATTATCTCCGATTCGTGCTTCTTTACGCTCCCTTTCGGGATGGGCATATTGTAGAGCTCTCTTTTTACACTCCTTATTATATTATCGACCGCTCTATCTATCTCCTCGCTCGTGGCGTCGGGTTTCATCTCTCTGGCGATGGCTTTGGAGAGTACTTCGGAGAGATATATATACTCCTCTATCGATTCGCCTCTGAGCTCCCTTATATCCCTGATATTGTCGCCTATACCGAGCAGGGAGGCTATATATCCGGCTACCGCTATATTGTCGCCCGTAACCATTTTGACGCTGACACCATTGGCCATAGCCTCTTCGATAGCCTCTTTGGAGTCTTCTCTCGGAGGGTCGAAGAGAGGAATGAGTCCGACGAAGTGATAGAACTCCTCCTCACAATCCCTGTACGCCACGCCGAGAGTCCTGAAGCCCTTGGATGCGAACTCTTCTATCTTGCCGTAAGCTCTCTTCCTGTCGAACTCCCCTTCATGACACTGCTCTATGATTACCTGGGGCGCACCCTTGGTGAAGACTCTACACCTCTCTCCACTATATATTCCTTCGGTACGCTTGTGCACAGGGTCGAAAGGCAGAAAGTTCTCCAATCTATATTCGGAAAACTTCTCCTTCAGCCCTTTGGCGCGGATATAGTCGAATATGGGCTTCTCTATGGGGTCGTTGTTCTCCTCTTTGCTCGATAGAGCCGCAAAGAGCATCAGCTCCTCTTCCGTATGGCCATCCGCCGTATAGGGCTGGGCGAGACTCATTCTGTTTTGCGTCAGCGTCCCCGTCTTGTCGGAACAGAGAATATCCATTCCGGCCATCTCCTCTATGGCTGCCAGACGGCTCACTATCGCCTCCTTCGCAGCCAGTGCCTGAGCACCGAGTGCCATGGTTACGGTCAATACGGCCGGCATGGCCACCGGTATGGCCGAAATGGTAAGTACCAGAGCGAATATCAGAAGCTCCACGGCGGGCTGATGGGCTCTGATACCGTAAAAGATGATAATCGCTATCATAGCCACGGTCAGAATTATCAGAAAATTGCCCACCTTGATAACCATCTTTTGGAAATGGCTTCTCTCCTCTCTCTGCGCCTTCGCCACCAGACCCACCGTCTTGCCGAAATATGTGTTTTTGCCCGTCGCCACCACATGCGCCGTCATCTCTCCCTGTTTCACGATGGAGTTGGCATAGAGCTCGTCTCCGCTCTTTCTATCGACCGGCAACGATTCTCCCGTGAGTGCGGACTGATCGACAAGCAGGAAATCACCCCCTCCGAGAAGTTTCACATCCGCCGGTACGATATCTCCTATCCTGATCTTTATCAGGTCGCCGGGTACCAGCTCTCTGGCGTCTATCTCCGTCCATCTGCCGTCTCTGAGTACCAGAGATTTATGGGCGAGTCTCTTTTTGAGCACCTCTATCGCATTGAGTGCCCTCGACTCCTGATAGAAATCCACCAGTGCGTTGACAAAGAGCATTATCACTATTATCGTGAAATCCTCCCAGCGCTGCACCAGTGCCGAAAGAGTGGCGGCAAGCTCTATCATCCACGGAATCGGCCCCCAGAAACGCCTAAAAAGCCTCTGCCACCAACTCTCGCTCTTCTCCTCTATCTCGTTGTAACCGAACTTCCCGAGCCGCTCCCTCGCCTCTTCGGAGCTCAAACCTCCCACTTCTTCCATATCGACGGAGTTTCGGGCATCCTCTTTGGCGCTATCGACTTCTATATCTCGCTCCACACCCTTTTTGTGGTCTCTTCTCGTTCTGTGAGACATACTCATCTCCTTTTACAGATAGTAACTTTTGCCTCTTTCTACTATTTTGGCCCTTTTGCCCATTCTCTCTTTTATGACTCTTTTGAAAACCTTCTGCTTATCGTACTCCCCATGTACGATATAGATATCTCCCAAATCCCTGAAGGCTCTCATCCACTCCAGAAGCTGGCGCTGGTCGGCATGGGCCGAAAAGCCGTTTATGGTGTGGATAGAGGCTTTGACTCTCACTTTTTCGTGATAGAGTTTTATCGAATCGGCACCCTCCACTATCTTTCGCCCTATGGTGCCGTATGCCTGAAAGCCTACGAAGATGACGGCATTTTTTCTGTTCCATATCTGATGTTTGAAGTGGTGCAGTATGCGTCCTCCCGTACACATGCCGCTTCCGGCTATGATGATGGCTCCTTTTTCGTAACTGTTTATCCGTTTGGAATCTTCTACACTCCCCGTGAATATCAGTCCTCGAAAGCCGAAGACATCGCCATCCCTCTCGTAAAATTCGCGACATCTCTCACTCAGTGAATCGTGGTATCTGTTGAAGATATTGGTAGCCCTTATGGCCATGGGGGAGTCGAGAAAGACTCTGCATTCGGGCAACTCCCTATTTAGATACATCTCCTTGAGCAGGCAGAGGATATCCTGGGTACGCTCTATCGCGAAAGAGGGAATTATCACATTGCCTCCTCCAAGCAGAGTTTTTCTCACAATCTTTTTGAACTCTTTTACACTCTGCCGCAGAGATTTGTGATTTCTGTCTCCATAGGTGGATTCTATAAGAAGTGCATCGGCCTTCATCGATTTTTTGCTTTTGGGCATCACGATTTCATGCCGGTTTCCGAGGTCACCGCTGAAAACGACTCTCTTCTTTCTGCCTTTCTCCTTGAAACTCAACTCTATGAACGAAGAGCCCAGTATATGCCCGGCATCTCTGAAAACCGCTCTTACACCCTTGCCTATTCCGACACTCTTTCCATACTTTACATACTCCGTGGGCAGAAGTCTCACATTCTCAACATCTTCGACACTATAAAGTGGCGCCTTCACACTCTTCTCTTTCCCTCTACGAAGCGCCTTTTTGTATCTCGTGCGATAATCCTCCTCCATCAGATGGGCGCTGTCGAGCAGAACGACATAGGCGAGTTCGAAGGTTGCACAGGTGGCGTATATCCTGCCTCTGAAACCCTCTTTCACCAGTTTGGGGATCCTTCCCACATGGTCCAGATGTGCATGTGTGAGCAGGAGGATATCCACTTCGGAGGGGTCGAAACCAAAATCATCGAAGTTCCACTCCTCCTCTGCGCCCTGAAACATTCCGCAATCGACAAGGATTTTCAACCCGTTGTCGAGCTCCAGCAGATGACACGAACCGGTAACCACCCTGTCCGCCCCGTAAGACCTGAGTAGAGCCATATTACACTCCTTATCGTTGTCTTCGGATATTTTACCCCTCCAAGCATAACAATCCGTAAAGATAGCAAGAAGTATCAATCGAGCCCAAACGGGCTCTTTTATACAACTAAAAGAGATAGTGTAAAAAGCGCGAGGCTATATCGAAGAGTATTTGAAAGCGATACTGCAAATCAAGCGTAACGGACTTATGCACCGAAGAAACAGCAAATCTCTATTCTAAGTTTTGCTCAGTAGTGTCATCAGAGGGAACCGGTGCGCTATATCTGCATCTGGGGAAGTTGCTACAGCCATAGAATTTCTTTCCCGCATTGGCTCCTTTTTTGGCGGTACGCAAAAGCAGTTGCGCCCCACACTTCGGGCAGAGATTCGCACGCTCTTTCTCATCGAGTATTCTTTTGACATTGTTGATATGTCTAAGACGGGTATTGAGAGAGCGCGCCAATCTGCTGGATTCGATTAACGAGACAAATCTCTCTACCTCTCTTGCGGAAAAGAGTTTATCGGTTTTGGATTTGATATAGTCGATATATCCGATACCATACCTGACATTCTCTGGCATTTCCGTTTTGAAGGTGCAGTCTCCGACAAAAACGACGACGGAAAATATCTTTTCCTCTTCTATATCCAAGATATGTTGAATAGTTTTGACATGCTTGTAGTTTTGGCGTAGGGGATTTTGGAATTTATGGCTATATCTATATATTTTCTGAGTCCAGTGACTCTGCCTTTCATCTCCGAATATCCACCCTTTCATATTTTTGCTCTCTATGACGAAAATTCCATATTCCGACACGATAATATGATCTATCTGCGTAGTGCCGTCTTCGGTTGGAATGGTAACATTCTTTATAAGGTGATATCTATCTTTGTCGAGCAAAAGTTTCGCGGCGACATTGACGACAAATTCTCCCAATATGCCCTTGCCCTGAGGGCTTTTAAAGAATATAACTACAATGAATATGGGTAGCAGATAATATAAATATAGAAAAGGAGATGCCGTTGTCGATATATCCATCATCTCTTCATACTCCTTTATTATTTGTTGGATGATTATCCGAGGGTAAATATCCATTCGACCTTATATAAAAAGAACCGAAGAAAAGCCCTTGGTACTTTTACCCAATGGGTGAAAGTGTTGAGTGGGCTTTTTGAGACCGTTCAATCTTTTGTGTCAACCCTAAATAGACCATAATCATATCATAACTCCAGATAGCTATCCAACCTGCCTTCGTAGTGAATGGCCAATTGAGATAGAGCCAGATTCCAGTTCTGGATTGGTTTGCTCCATTTTTTCTGTGCATTTTCAATACCCATGTAAAGTAGCTTGAGTAGACTCTCTTCGTTGGGGAAGGCACCTTTGGTTTTGGTTAGTTTTCGAAACTGACGATGGACTGATTCTATGATATTGGTGGTATAGATTATCTTCCTGATCTCCTGAGGGAACTTGAAGTAGTAGCTTAGATGCTCCCAATGATTTTGCCAAGATTGAATGACAATGGGATATTTCCCTCCCCACTTCTCTTCCAGCCTCTCCAGAGCCGCTTGGGCCGCTTCCTTTGAGAGTGCCCGATAGACCTCCTTGAGATCCTGCATGAACTGCTTACGATCTTTGGAAGCGATATAGCGAAGCCAATTACGGATTTGATGGATTACACATAGCTGTACATCGGTTTTTGGAAAGATAGTCTTGATAGCTTCAGGAAAGCCTTTTTAGAGCATCGACAGAGGCTATGAGTATATCTTCGATACCTCTATTGTGCAGATCGGTCAATACCTGTAGCCAGAAGTTGGCTCCCTCGCTTTCACTCAGGTAGAGCCCCAGTACCTCCTTTTTCCCATCCAAACCGACTCCCAAGATGGTATAGACCGCTTTGGTGACATAGCGTCCTTCCTCTTTGACCTTGTAGTGGATGGCATCGAGCCAGAGAAAGGGATAAATAGGCTGTAAGGGTCTTTGGCGCCACTCCTGCAGCATAGGAAGGATCTTATCGGTTACGGCACTGATAGTAGCTTTGGAGAAGCTCACACCGTAGATATCTTCGATATGCTCGGCAATCTGGGAGTAACTATTACCCAGAGCGTAGAGGGAGAGGATCTTCTCCTCTATAGCCTCACTCATATGAGTCTGGTACTTTTTCACTATCTTAGGTTCGAAGGTTCCGTTACGGTCTCGGGGAACTTTCAATTCGAACTCTCCGACGGAGCTTTTCATCTGTTTACTTGTCTTACCGTTCTTTCGGTTACGCAACTCCTGTGATAGGTGACTCTCTATCTCAGCCTCTAGGGCTGCTTCGACCAACTGTTTGATCAGGGGTGCGAGTACTCCATCTTTACCATCTACAGGGTGTCCCTGCTTGACCATCTCCAAGGCTTCATTGAAATTGAACTCTTTCATTGTGTCACTCCTTTTTTGTCTGCGTTATTCTACTTCAGGTGACACAGAAATTTGAACACTCCCGATTTTCCATCTAACCTTACCTAGTATTTATTTATATGATAGAGATGAATATATATCGATCAGTGTACGTCAAGATGATGTAAACAATCCTTTATCTTACATATATATTAAAATATTAAAATCACCTATTCAAAATGGCATTTCTCCTTTTTTGGTTTCTATGAATCGAAATTTGACTCATGAGAATCCACTTTTTAGAGACTTTATATCAAGTTATCTAATTGAGCTTGTATCGGAAACCAGATTAAATACTCCTATTCTTTTAATGAGAAGACTAAGTGCTTTTGAACTTATGCAAAAGTTTTCAGATGCAAAAGATTTTTTGGGGCAAAAATTACCAAGTGGTAAAAGGTACATTGGTGCTACTATTTCATCTCATGTAGACTTAGATTCACACTCTTCATTAGCTTCATTATCAACAGATAGGAGTTTTAAGTGGGGGCTTTATAATGGTAAAAATTAATGATGTTTATAATGCCTTCAAAATTCAGGACAACAATTTCACCGATTGTCTTTCACTCAGGTGCAATACGCAAGAGTAAGTGAAGAAGGGGAATCAAGATGAGCAAAAAGAAAAAGAGCTATAGCGCCTAGCTCGAGAGCAAAGTGGTGTTGGAGCTTCTCAAGGATGAAGAGCCGGCTTCGACAATTACTTCTCGTTGCGGTGTTATAGTACCTATCAGGCAAGAGAACTCTTGCTGACTCCAAGCTCGATAGACTCCACATAAGGAGACAATGCCAATTGCCGAGCTTGAATCGTTCCAGCTTCTACTATTAGCCAATACGATGAAGGACAAGTCATCGTAGAAAAAGCCAAGCAGGTTTGCAGTGGTGATATCACCTATATCCCTGTCAAAGGAGCCTTCATGTATCTTGCCGCCATTATCGATTGGCACTCCAAAGCCCTGCTGGCATGGAAGCTCTCCAATACGATGGATCTCTCTTTGGCAAGCGATGTCCTGCAAGAGGCTATCTCCAGATATGGCACACCCGAAATATTCAATTCGGACCAGGGTAGCCAGTACACGGCCAAAGAGCATACCGAAACAGTTCAAAAGCATAATCACTATCTCCATGAACGGCAAGGGATGAAGATTCTTTAGAACTCTCAAGTATGAAGAGATCTATATCAAGGAGTACAATGGAGTAGTAATGAACATACTTGCACTCTTTGCGCTTGTCGGGATCTCCTATGCCGTGTATCAAACGCTTACACACGATAGCAAAGTGAAACATGAGCATTGAGAAGGAGGCGCTCTCGGTAGGAGTGGATACGAGAGCATGAGCCGGCAGAAGCTCGCCACCTCTTCCCTTCTCAACTATTTGGGGCGCTGCTTAGGGTGAGAGTCTGGTGTCGCCCTTGAGCATATCCACGATGGTTGTGGCGTAGGAGCCTTTGGGTAGATAGAAGGAGAGCTCGTAATGTGCCCTCTCTTCGATATATCTCCTCTCTATATCCTGCGGAAATATCCAGGCATAACGCCTCGAACCGCGGGCTATCTTTATCTCCTGTGAAAATCTCTCCTCCAGGGGTGCCGCACGCAGGGAGGCTCTCTTCATCTTCTTGCCGAATATGGGCCCTGTGGGAGAGATATCCGCAAGCAGAAATCTCCGTCTCTCTTCGTCGATATCCTCTACATGGAAGATTCGACCATACGGATAGTGCATCATGATATCTCCCTCGAGAAGTTTGAAGAACTGCTTCTGCCCGGAGACTCCCGTAAGCGTTCCTGTGGGGAGTTGGAGAATCTTTTCGCACTCTCTTTCGGAAAAATCCTCCAGAAGTCTGCCTATCTCGATACGGAGGCTCAGCCAGGAGTTGAAGAGGTAGCTCTGATAGGCGCTTACGAGAAATTCACTCATCTTTGCGTTTCTTGGTCTCTTTCTCCCCTCCGCTATATCCTTCCCCTCCAGCCAGTTATCCGAACTTCTGCCAAATCTCTGCATGCCGAAGTAGTTTGGAGAGCCATTCCTCTCTATCCAGTCGAGTACCGAATCTATCTTCTCTCTCTGGATGCCAAGAACCTTTTTGAACCTGAGCCTGAATCGATTCCCCTTCAGATGCCCGACTCTTATCTTGCTGTGGTGTCTGTAACTTTCGAGTATTTTGATTCTCTTGTCATCGAAAGTGGCGAGAGCCTTTTCGTATTTTGCCGGCAGAGATATATACTGGGTAGTCAGGGCATATTTGTCTTTCAGTCCGGCATAGCCTATCTCTCTCTTCGCTATCCCCAGAGAGGAGCTTAGAATATCGAGCATCTCCCATGTACTCAACTCCTTTTTGCGAATATGCAGAACCAGATGTTCACCTTCGCCGCTGAAGTCGTAGAGTGGAACTTCATGTACACTGAAATCTCTCGCAGAGGCTTTGAAGTGAAAGTCGTTGCTGTGTGAAAGCGGCATGAGCCAGCGGATACTCTTTTGCATATCAGGAGGCTCTCTTTTTTAGCAATACGCCGCATTCCATATGGGCAGTGTGGGGGAACTGGTCGAAGATGGCGGCTTCGACCACCTCATGGCCGCGAGAGAGAATAGCTAGGTCGCGCGCGAGAGTTTCGGGATTGCAGGAGATATATAGAATGTTCTGCATGGAGGAGGCGAGATCGAGGGTGGCTTCGTCCAGACCGGCACGGGGAGGGTCGACGAGTATGGTTTTGAAATCGTACTCTTCTAGGGCGATATCCTTCATCCTTCTGAACTCTCTGCGTTTTTCGATAGCCTCTGTCATCTCGAGCGAACTCATTCTGATGAACTCTATATTCTTTACAGAGTTGAGGGCGGAGTTCTCTTTGGCGGCTCTGATGGAGTTTTTGCTTATTTCGGTAGCCAGAACTTTGTCGAAATTCCCAGCCAGAGGGATAGTGAAGTTGCCCAATCCGCAGTAGGCTTCGAGCAGGTCGGAGCCTATATCGGCACTCACTCTCTTCGCCCAGGAGATCATCATGGTGTTGACAAAGGGATTGGGCTGGGTAAAGCCCCCTTCGTAGTGGCGATAGATATACTCCCGCCCCTCTATCTCGAGTCTCTCCGTGACATAATCTTTTTCCAGTACGATTTTCTGCTTCCTGCTTCTTCCTATAATGCCCACTCCAAGCCTTGCTGCCAGAGCTTCGGCTCTCTTTCTCCACTCTGTCTGCAGCTTTCTGTGGTAGAGCATACTGACGAGCGTCTCTCCGGCAGTGCCGGAGAGAAACTCTATAGCGAAAAGTTTTTTTCGCAACTCTTCATCATACCCGATACTCTCCATGAGAGCCCCCATCACTTCGGCTATAGGCTCTATGACTTTGGGACAGCTCCCTATTTTCACCACCCCTTTCGTACCTGCTCTATTCATGGCATAGCTGCATCCCTCTTCGTCGTGCCATACACGAAACTCCGCCCGCGCCCTGTAGTGACTCTGCGGTGACGGGAATATCTCCGTTTCCGTATCGATATACTTTCCCAACAGTCTGTCGAAGTTCTCTTTTTTGTATTCGAGCTGGCTTCTGTAATCCATATCGTAGAGAGTACAGCTTCCACACTCTCCGAAATATCTACACTCCATATCACGACCCTTCCATCGGCGGCTTGCTTTTGCGAAATATTTTCGATGTGGATTGTATCGTATGCTCGAGGAAAAGGAATTGAAAAAGCGATATCATCTTCGATAATAGTCTCGACTACGAGTTGGCATTGTTGAACTTGCAAGCGTGTTTTGCAATAGGGTATGAGAGTTGTCTCGAAATAGTGTTATAATGCCGTCAAAAATATGATGTGTAAAAGAGGTGATATTGTGAAACTGTTCGAAGATGATGATGACTATATGGTGGATACACCGAAGGAGAACTTCTTCTCGATAGTCCATAGCGCCAACAAAAATATAGTCGATATGGAGATCGAGAAGCTGATAGAGAGGCTGGCCATAGCGGAGAAGCTTCTCGAAGACAATGGCCTCGAAGAGGAGTACGAGAGGGAGGTGAAGACCTTTCCCTTCAGCAATCCCGGCGAGATGGAAGAGCGCAAAAACTCTCTCTTCATCGAGACGGTGGGGGCTATAGTCTCCAAGTGCGAATAGGAGCTGTCGTGCTCGAAGCTGTAGAGAGAAAGATAGAGCAGTATATAGCCGAGCTCGACGAGAGGGATGCCATCGAACTCTATCGCCGACTGCCTGCGGGCAAGAGATTGAGAGCGAAGCTGATTCTCATCATCGCCGGAAACACTCTGGCGGCCGTCAAGACCGCCGCGATAGTGGAGATGATACATGCGGCGAGTCTCCTGCATGACGATGTGATAGACGATGCCTATGTCAGACGGGGCAGACCATCCATAAACGCACTCTACGGAAACAAAACATCCATAATGTTCGGTGATGTACTCTACTCCAAGGCCTTTCATGAACTCAACGATATAGACAGGGAAGTCTCCAAAGTGATATCCGCGGCTGTAGTCAAGCTGAGTCTGGGAGAGCGAAAAGATGTACTCCTCTCGAAAAGCTTCAACGACGATGTGGAGGCGTATAGGGAGATGATTTATCAAAAGACCGCCTCGCTGATGGAGGCTGCCGCGGAGTCCGCCGCACTGCTTTGTGGCAAGAGAAGAGAGGCCTACAGGATTTACGGAAGAAATCTCGGAATGGCCTTTCAGATGATAGACGACATTCTCGATATCACCCAGAGCAGCGATGTATTGGGCAAACCGGCCATGCACGATTTCGAAGAGGGCAAGAGTACACTGCCCTATATCTATCTTCACGATGCCATGGACGCCGGGGAGCGGGAGAGACTGCTATCTCTGCACGGCAGGAGGATAGCGGCCGAAGATGCGGCATGGATAAGAGAGAGGATGGATGACTACGGGGTATTGAAGAGAGCCTACGAAGAGGCGGCCGGACTCGTGCATGAGGCTGTGGCGCTTATGAAGGCCGAGGGTGAATCGAGACTGGAAGAGATAGCTTCCAAAATGATAGAGAGGAGCTACTGATGCACTATCAGGTGGTCAGCTTCAACTACAAAAAGTGTGATTTACAGCAGAGAGAGGCTTTGGCTTTTCGTGACGAGGAGGAGATAAAGAGTTTTCTGGACACTCTGGTGGGCTTCGACTTCATGCTCGAAGCTTTCGTCATAAATACATGCAACAGAGTGGAGATTGTCACGGCCTCCAAGGACAATTTCGCCACCTTCCATGCCATTTTGGGGCTTATTAGCCGAAGAAGCGGGGTGAACTTCTACGAGTTGGAGAAGAGTGCGTTCAAGTACGAAGACGACGAGGCTGTGGAGCATCTCTTTTCGGTAGTCTCGTCTCTCGATTCGCTGGTGATAGGGGAGGCCCAGATAACGGGACAGGTCAAACAGGGCTTCAGACTCTCATATCTCAACGGCACCGCGGGAAAAGAGCTCAACAGGGTTCTCTCCTATGCGCTGAAGTGTGCCGCCGAGGTGAGAAACGCCACGAACATTTCGGAAAATCCCGTATCGATAGCCTCCGTTGCCGTAGCTCAGGCACAGGAGTCGATGAACGGTTCTCTGGCCGGAATGACCGGAGTCGTGGTGGGGACGGGCGAGATGGGTAGGCTTGCGGCCAAACATCTCCTGCGCTCCGGCGCGGATGTGGTGCTCATCTCCAGAGATATCGAGAAGGCGAGACAGCTGGCCGAAGAGCTCGGAGAGAATGTGAGGGTGGACTCTTTGGAGAAACTCGAAAAGTATATCAACAGATATAGGCTTCTCTTTACCGCCACGGCTTCGGCGGAGCCGATAATAACGATGGATATGGTGGAGGATAAGGAGCTCGACAGAGTCTGGTTCGATATGGCCATTCCCAGAGATATAGAGGATATAGAGGGGTGCGATATCCGTCTCTTCAGGATAGACGATCTTCAGAATATATCGAGAAACAACCACGCACTGAGGCAGGAGCAGGCTCTGAGAGCCTCGGAGATAGTCAAGAGATACAAAGAGGAGTTTTTCCTCTGGCTTCAGGCTCTCTCCGTGGAGCCTGTAATCAAAAGAATGAGACTCGATATAGCCCAAACCGTCGACCATGAGGTGGAAAGAGCGGTGAGGAAGGGTTTCATACCCGAAGAATATGCGCAGAATCTCCGTTATATGGTGATGCAGACATTCGACAGATATCTTCACGAACCGACCAGAAACATGAGAGAGGCTTCCAAAAGAAGCGACGGAGGAGCCGCCATCGAGGCGGTGAGAAAGATTTTCGCCATCGATCTCGGCGATGTCGATCCACAAATATACAAAACGAGCAGTATGAAGGATAAAAAGCGATGAGATTTTCCAGACTCCTTATTCCCACTTCCAAAGAGGTTCCGGCAGATGCGGTACTGCCCAGCCATATCTATCTTCTGAGAGCCGGCTTCATCCGGAGTGTAGGAAGCGGTCTTTACAACTTTCTGCCGCTTGGCAAGATTGTACTGGACAAGGTGCGCGCCATAGTCAAAGAGGAGCTCGACAAAGCGGGATGCCAGGAGGTGGAGCTCTCTTTCGTCACACCCGCTTCGCTCTGGAGAGATAGCGGACGATTCGACAAGTACGGCAAAGAGCTTCTGCGTTTCGAAGACAGAAAAGGCAACGAGTTCGTATTGGGTCCAACCCATGAGGAGATGATGGTCGAGCTTGTGAAGCAGAGTGTCAGAAGCTACAAACAGCTGCCGCTGAATCTCTATCAGATAAAGACGAAATTCAGAGACGAGATACGCCCCCGTTTCGGTCTTATGCGCGGGCGCGAATTTCTTATGAAAGACGGCTACAGCTTCCACAGGGACCAAGAGGATATGAAGAGGGAGTTCCTCAATATGCAGGAGACCTATAGTCGTATTTTCGAAAGACTCGGGCTCGATTTCCGTATAGTCGAGGCGGACAGCGGAGCTATCGGAGGGAGCGGCTCCAAAGAGTTCATGGTACTTGCCGATAGCGGAGAGGATACGCTCGTGGTCTGCGAAGAGTGCGACTACGGAGCCAATATCGAAGCGGCCGTCAGAATGCCGGCAAAAAGCGATGCCCAGGAGCCGGAGAGAGGTCTCGAAGCCCGCTTTCACACTCCGGGTGTCGAAACGATGGAGGAGCTTTCGGACTTTTTCCATATAGATCCTTTCTTCATGGTAAAGACAGTGGCGAGAAAGGCTCTCTACGACGGAGGAGAGGAGAAGATAGTCCTTTTCGCCATTCGAGGCAGTGACGAGCTTCAGGATACCAAAGCCTGCAATGCCGTAGATGCCAACGAACTTGTGGAGCCAAGTGCCGACGAACTGGAGAGTGTCGGTCTCGTCCCCGGCTATATGGGGCCTTTCGAACTGCCCGAAGGTGTGCGCTGCGTGCTCGACAACGAGCTTGCGCAGGCTTCCGGAATGGTCTGCGGAGCCAATATGAAAGACTACCATATCGTCAATGTGGATATGAGTCGCTATGATGGAGAGTTCGGTGATTTGGTGGCTGTGAAAGAGGGTGACAGATGCAGACGGTGCGGAGGAAGGCTCAGATATACCAGAGGTATAGAGGTGGGACATATCTTCCAGCTCGGTACACGATACAGCGAAGCTCTGGGTGCGGTTTTTCTGGATGAGAACGGCAAGAGCAGGCCCTTCGAGATGGGTACCTACGGTATAGGTATTTCGAGACTGCTCGCCGCCATCATAGAGCAGAATCACGACGATAAAGGATGTATCTGGACCAAAGCGAGCGCTCCTTTCGCCGTGGAGATAATCGTATCCAACATAGGAGACGAGAAACAGATGCAAGTGGCTGAAAAGCTCTATGAGGAGTTGCGTGACATGGGTGTGGAGGTGCTCTTCGACGACAGGAAGGAGCGCTTCGGATTCAAGATGAACGACTTCGAGCTCATAGGTATCCCCTATGCCGTAATCATAGGCAAGAAGCTCTCGGAAGGCTCTGTCGAGCTGGTGAAGAGGAGAGGACTCGAAAGAGAGAGTGTCGCTCTGGATGAGATAGTCGCACTCCTGAAGGAGAGGATAGGGCTATGATGCTTCTCTTCGTTCTTCTGGTGATGGCCGACTTTTTCATCTCTCTGAAGGTCGGTATCGAGATAGGCTATCTTGCGAGCGTCGTGTGGATAGTCTCTTCGGCGATAGTAGGGATAGTGCTCCTGAGACTCTCCCCCTATGCCCTGATAAGCAATTTCCAGAGTTTCAATTTCGGCGAGTTCGATATAAGAGATGTTCACAACGCATCCATGGCATATCTGCTCGGTGCCGTTTTGCTGATTGTCCCGGGAGTTTTGAGCGATTTTGCGGGTATCGCCCTGTTGGCCTACACGCTATATTTACATTTGTTCGCTAAAATGCGGCACAACGAGAGAAAAGATAGAGAAAAATTCGAAGGAGTAGATAATGTCATTGATGTCGAAATTGTTGATGAGTTCGATAGTTGCCACCTTGATAGTAGGGGCAAGTGAAGCACCCAAAGCAGATAGTGCGGCGCCATCGGCTCCGGCAAAAGCTGGAGTCGAAAAGAAGAGTTTCGATATAGAAAGATTTATCAAGAGAAGTCTTATCCGAAATCCGCGCGTCAAAGTCAATAGTGTCGAGGTGATAGAAAAGAGAAAACTGCCCAACACTCCAGAGTGGGAAGCCTATATGGTGCTCATGGATCTGAGTTTCGGCAAAAAAAATAGTATAAAAATACCTGAAATCATCTTTGTGGATAGTAAAAATTCGCTTGCTACAAGTAAACTCATAGATATTAAAAGCGGTATGGATTTGTCGAGAAACATAAAGCCGGATTTGGGGTCCGAATATTATAACGACGAACATCTCATAGCCGGAGACAAAAATGCGAAACACAAGATGGTGGTATTCTCCGACCCTCAGTGCCCTTTCTGCAAGAGTTTCGTCCCCTCTATGCTCGACGAGGTAAGGAAGCATCCCGAAAAGGTCGCCGTCTATTACTACCATATGCCTCTGCTGAGACTTCATCCCGTCTCCGACACTCTGACCAGAGTGATGCAGAAGCTTCAGAAAGAGGGTAGAGTGAGCGATGCGATGAAGATGTACGATCTGGATATAAATCCGAGGCTCAAGGATGAGAAGAAGATTTTGGCGAAGATCAAAAAGCAGTTCGGTATAGAGCTCAAGAAAGAGGATATAGATAGCAAAGAGATAAAAGATGCCGTCAAGAGGGATAGAGAGATGGGTAACCGTATGATGGTGAGCGGAACGCCGACCGTCTATTTCGACGGCAAATACGATGCAGGCCGAAGTGAATACAAGAAATACCTGAAGTAGCAGGATAGAGGATGCAGAAGATAAGGATAGCCACCAGAGCCAGCCAACTCGCTCTCTGGCAGGCGAATTTCGTAAAAGAGAGTATCGAGAGAAGATTCTCCGATGTCGAAGTGGAACTGCTCGAGATTACGAGCAGGGGCGACAAGATACTCGACAGACCTCTTGCGCTCGTGGGAGGCAAGGGGCACTTCACGAAAGAGCTCGAAGATGAGATGCTTGCCGGCAATGCGGATATCGCTGTCCATTCTCTAAAAGATGTTCCTTCGTTCATTCCCGAAGGCTTGGAGCTGGCGGCTATCACCAGAAGAGAAGATCAGAGAGATCTCTTCATTTCTCACAAATACAGATCTCTGGATGAACTGCCCGAAGGTGCGGTGGTGGGTACTACGAGTCTGCGCAGAAGAATGCAGCTTCTGCATAGGAGAGGGGATCTCGATGTAAGAGATCTTCGCGGAAATGTCAATACGAGACTGCGCAAACTGGCCGAGGGGGAGTATGATGCCATCATTCTCGCCTATATAGGTCTAAAGAGACTGAATCTGCTCAAAGATATACCGCATATGGAGTTTCTGGAGTTCATGATACCACCAATGGGGCAGGGCGCTCTGGGTATAGAGATAGTCAGCGGCAACGAGAGAATCAGGGAGATTGTCATGACTCTCGACGACCCGGATACACATCTTTTTAGTGAGCTCGAGAGGGAGTTCATAGCCACGATAGGCGCCGGCTGTTCGGCACCTGTCGCCGTAAATGCCAGATGGGATAGTATCGAAGGCATGGATAGGGTGGAATTCAGGGCGCTGATAGGTTATCCCAATGGTAAAAGAATGATGGGCTTCAGCAGATATGCAAAAATCGGGGAGGCCAAAGGTCTGGGTGTGGCAGTGGCGGAAGATATGATAAGACAAGGTGCCATGGAGATTCTCGAGGAGGCCGAAAAGATGGCCTACAAAGATGAAAGGCCGGATAGACTCTGAGTCCGCACTTGCGATAGAGTCGCCGGAGAGAGGCGAAGGGGGCTCTTCGCGGCAGCGCCGACGCTTTAGATAATCCCGACAGCCTCTCTGACTATCTCCATTTTGGCCGAAGCTATTTTGCGTGCCTTCGCCGCACCCTCTTCGAGTATTTCATATACCGTATCGGGATTTTCCATATACTGGGCGCGCTTTTGCCTCGCCTCTTCGAAATGTTCCCATATCAGAGATTTGAGATACTTTTTGAAATGTCCATAGCCCTCTTTGCCGCTTCTGTATCTTTGGGCGAGCTCACACTTTTGCTCCTCATCCAGAAAGAGTGAGCAGATTGCGAACACATTGCAGTTTTCGTGGTCGAGAGCCTCACCCATTGGTGTAGAGTCGGTCACTATCTTGTTGCATCTTTTCTGTAGAGCCTTCTCCTCCATGAAAATCTCTATGGTGTTACCGTAACTTTTGCTCATCTTGGCCCCGTCTATTCCCGGGACGGTAGCCACGCTCTCTTCGACATAGGCTTCTGGTATGGTGAATATCTCTCCATGCTCGTTGTTGAACTTTATGGCTATGTCCCTGGTCATCTCGAGATGCTGTATCTGGTCCTTGCCCACAGGTACCTTCTGTGCGTCGAAAAGCAGAATATCGGCCGCCATGAGAACGGGATAGCTGAAGAGTGCGTGCGAAGGAGAGATTCCCTTGGCAGTCTTGTCTTTGTAGCTGTGGGCTCTCTCGAGCAGACCTACGGGGGTGTAGCGCGAGAGTATCCAGTAGAGCTCCAGCACCTCCTTCACATGGCTCTGGACCCAGAAACAGGTCTTTTGAGGGTCGATTCCGAGCGAGAGGAAATCCACCGCCACTTCGAAGGTGTTGTTTTTCAGCTGGGCAAGGTCGGCCCCTCCGCTTAGAGCGTGATAGTTCGCGATGAAGGCGAAGAGTTCGTTCTCCTCCTGAAGTTTCAGCATCTGAGCTATGGCACCGAAATAGTTGCCTATATGTAGTTTGCCCGAAGGCTGTATTCCCGAGAGTACTCGCATAGTCGTCTCTTCCTTGATTTTTTTCGTGATTATAGCAGGATGAAACATAGATAGAACAATGACGAGCGAATAAAGCTTTTTCATAGCTTCATTCGTGTATAATCGCGGCTCTTCGATACTCTCGAAGAAATACTCACACTGTTATTCCTTGACAGGTTGTGCCTGTGGGCATTGAGGGCAGTGGAGGTTCAAACCTGAGGTGATCGCCTGACGATTCCAAATATAGCTTTATTGTTCAAGGAGACGAAACAATGGTAACGATGAAAGACCTGCTCGAGTGCGGAGTGCACTTCGGACACCAGACTAGACGCTGGAATCCCAAGATGAAGAAATTCATCTTCAGCGAAAGAAAAAATATCTATATCATAGATCTTCAAAAGACACTCAGATATTTCAAATATACCTACAATGTAGTCAGAGATGCCGCCGCGGAGGGTCAGACCGTACTCTTCGTAGGTACCAAGAAACAGGCCCGTGCCGCTATCAAAGAGCATGCAGAGCGTGCAGGTATGCCCTATGTGGCCACGAGATGGCTCGGCGGAATGCTCACAAACTATCCGACTATCAAGAAGTCCATCAGAAAGCTGGAGATAATCGAGCAGATGGAAGAGAGCGGTCAGATAAATCTGCTCACCAAAAAAGAGGCTCTCATGCTTCGCCGCAAGAAAGAGAAGCTCATAAGCTATCTCGAGGGTTACAGACATATGAAGAAGCTTCCCGACATGATGTTCGTAATCGATGCGGTAAAAGAGAATATTGCAGTCAAAGAGGCGAGAAGACTCGGTATGAAGGTCGTCGCTCCTCTGGATACCAACTGCGACCCTGATTTGATAGACTATCCCATCCCCGGCAACGACGACGCTATCCGCTCCATAAATCTCTTCTGCCGCGAAATGGCGGATGCGATACTCGAAGGTAAGGCGATATACGAGGAGAAGAATGCGATAGCTTCCGAAGATTCCGCAGAGGGTGCGGGTATGGACGATGCAGCCGCCGCCAATGTCAGCGAAGAGGAAGTACTCGAGGTGGTCGAAGAGGCCAAAGCGGAAGAGAAGAGCGAAGAGAAGGGGGAGTGAAATGGCGAATTTCGGACCTAAGGATATAAAGAAACTCAGAGAGATGACCGATGCCGGTATGATGGACTGCAAGCAGGCACTTAGCGCTACCGATGGAGATATGGATGCCGCAGTCGAATGGCTGCGCAAAAAGGGTCTCGGTGCGGCCGCCAAAAAAGCGAACAAAGTGGCGGCTGAAGGCTCCATCGTCATGGAGATAGGTGAGCACAAAGGGATTATGATAGAGATAAACTCCCAGACCGACTTCGTGGCCAAGAACGACAAATTCAAGGCTTTCGCCGATGAAGTGCTCAAACATGCTTTTTCGAGTGGTCATGCCAGTGCCCAAGAGATTCTCGAGAGCGAAATAAACGGTGAGAGTTTCAGCGAATATCTCTCTCTTCAGATAGCCACTATCGGAGAGAATCTCGTAGTACGAAGAGTGGCCAAAATCGAGGGTGGCGAGAATGTGGCTATCAACGGATATGTCCATGCCAACGGAAGAGTGGCCGTACTCGTAGCGGCAGAGTGTGACGATGCGGCGGCCTGTCCGGCCGTAAAAGAGGCTCTCAAAAATGTAGCCATGCATGCGGCGGCGATGAATCCCTCATATCTCAATGAAGCGGCGGTACCCGCGGAGGTAATAGAGAAGGAGAGAGAGATAGCCAAAGAGCAGCTCATCAAAGAGGGCAAGCCCGAAGCGATTCTCGAAAAGATTCTTCCTGGAAAAATCAAGAGATTCCTCCAGGACAATACGCTCGAGAATCAGAAGTTCGTTATGGACGACAAGATAAGCGTGGGCGAGTATGTGGCCAAAGCCGCAAAAGAGGCCAGCTCGAACGCCAAACTGGTGGACTATATAAGATTCGAACTGGGTGAAGGTATAGAGAAAGTCGAAGAGGATTTCGCTGCCGAAGTCGCCAAGCAGATGAAATAGAGAAGCAGCAATCCTCTCTCCTGCTCCATCTCGATAAGAAACGATTCTCCGGCCTGTAGCGAAGAAGTTTTTCACTTCGAGGTCGGAGATATAGAGTAATGTAACATCGAAAAATCGCTATCGGGAGCTATAGTTGCGTGTGATACCTATTTCTCATCGATTTTTCACAATCGCCGAATAAAGCACCAAGCACTGATAGCTGTATGATTGCTTCGAGAGTTTTGGTGTTGCTCTCCTGCTTTGGGCTCAGCTGGGAGGATGCGGCTATCACATGGCGGTAGAGCTCATGGGTAGAAATTCCGTAAGACCTTTTGCTATGTTCTGTAGCGGTGTGAATCTCTCTTGAATTTATCTTCGAGCGTCGCTATAATTCCACTCCTACGATATGGAGAGATGGCAGAGTGGTCGAA
>OFCA01000043.1_pt1 | contig 19798 bp, 18 predicted proteins | sample 1520721 | NCBI WGS metagenome assembly OFCA01 (sample SAMEA3696450, study PRJEB22514) | metagenome | biome: water; feature: marine; material: hydrothermal vent | place: Pacific Ocean | collected 2014-08-16 | depth 1514 m
AACATCTCCTCACGTAAGCTTCTCTAAAGCACTGCAAAACTTAATCAATGAGATTCACCTTTTTGCTTCATTGGTAGTGCAGCATAAAGGAAAATAGCAATAACAAAGAGTGCAAGTAACACTATAAGAATCTGCCCCAAAAGTGTTCCATCCATTTTATGACATCCTTCCACCACTAAAGTAGCAGGCTTCCTGCTCCATTGATTCTTTCGACAGCTTGCGATGTGCAATTCATCGCAGAACCTGATCAATGAGATTCTCCTTTTTGCTTCATTGGTAGTGCAGCATAAAGGAAGATTCCCATAATGAACAGAGCTAAAATAACCAACAGAATTTGCATTATCAACACCTTTTTAAAGCCTCCTTAATTGGTTAACCTTCTGCTTATACACAGAAATCAGAATTCCCAAAATTAAAGATAATCCATAAGAAACAAATATCCCTAAAACACTCCAGAACGTGGCTCCAGAAGCCTTAATTGTAGTTACAGTTCCCACCACAGTTATTAGATCCACAGTAAACACTTTGGTGGTCATATCTTTGTAAAAGTCTATTTCAGCCTTCAGAGCCTCTATTTCCCTTTCTCTTTCAAACTCAGAAGTTTTCATACGAGAATACTCTTCTTCTTTAAAATTAATTTCTGCTATTTACCTCTCATAAAATTTATTAAAATTATACTATTGTTTTAACAATCTACCGAACCTATGTGGAGGAAATGTTGCTACTAACAATGGAAGTTGCCCATAAAACCGTTTTTTTCTCCCTCTATTTTCTCCTTTTCCTCGCCACCCTTGTGTTTATAGAAAGGCTTCTCTACTTTTCCTTCACCCTTCCTGCAGAGAAAAAACTGCTCCTGAAAGAGATTGACGAACTTGATGAAAACAAGGTTGAAGCTCAGTATCACAACTTCATTTCAAAACTGACAAGGGGAAAAGGACTGCTCTCCTTCACCATAACGGCATCTCCCCTTTTAGGGCTCTTAGGAACAGTCCTGGGAATAATGAACTCTTTTCTAACAATGGCAGAAAAAGGAATTTCAGACATAGTTGCAGTAAGTAAAGGAATAGGTTTTGCCCTTGAAGCAACAGCTCTGGGAATATTTGTTGCAGTAATTACACTTATCTATTACTATGTTTTGAATAGTCTCATTAACAAAGCAAAAACAGAAATTAAAGTACTTATTTTGAAACAGAATAGCGAGTGAACAACATTCTAAAATTAAGCCATTTGCAATAATTGTACAGTTGCAATATAATTGAATTTGGTTAAGCATCGCTATTCGGGTTCATGTGTTTTTATAAAGGGGAGGGAGAGGGAGCCCTGATATCTAACTTAGGGGAGAAAGCGTACGCTCTCTCCCCACCTTCATAACTACAAAATTACTATTTAGACCTCTTCAAGAACCTGAGGAATTAGCTGATTGAGAAGTTTTGGATTGGCTTTTCCTCTTGTTTCCTTCATAACCTGACCAATGAGGAATTTAACAGCTTTCTGCTTCTGTTTATCGTTGCCTTCCCTGTACTGCTTAACTGCCTTTTCATTGTTTTCAAGGACTTTCTTGATAATCTCTTTGAGAGCTGATTCATCGGATATCTGAACAAGCCCTTTCTCTTCAACGATCGCTTTGGGTTCTTTCCCACTTTTGACCATTTCAGGAATGATTTCTTCCTTTGCAACTCTTAGAGATATCACCTCTTTATCAACAAGCTCAAGGAGCTGAGCAACGTGGAGAGGTTCGACTGGAGACTCTGAGATTTCAAGCTTCTCTTCGTTTAAAGCTCCAAGAAGGTCTGAAATGATAATGTTTGCAACTTTCTTTGCTTCTCCAGAATAGTTTTTCGCTGCCTCTTCAAAGAAGCGGGCAAGAGCTCTATCTCTAACAAGGATATCAGCGTCGTAAGATGTAATACCGTAATCTCTGATGAATCTCTCTTTTACCTGGTCTGGAAGTTCAGGTAAAGAAGCTTTTATAGATTCAAGCCATTCATCGTCTATTATGAGAGGTGGAAGATCAGGTTCAGGGAAATATCTGTAGTCCTCAGCTTCCTCTTTCGTTCTCATCGTCTTTGTAATTCCTCTCTGGGAGTCAAAGAGCCTTGTTTCCTGAACAACTTCTCCACCACTTTTAACAACTTTTATCTGTCTCTCTATTTCATACTCAAGGGCTTTCTGAATGAATCTGAAAGAGTTAACGTTTTTAATCTCTGTTCTCGTTCCAAGTTTATCTGACCCCTTAGGTCTAATAGAAACGTTGGCGTCACACCTTAATGAACCTTCCTCAAGGTTTCCATCGTTTACACCAATCCAGACCAGGATATCCCGGAGCTTTTGCATATAAAGCCTTGCTTCTTCTGGAGTTGAGATATCAGGCTCTGAAACTATTTCAATTAACGGCGTTCCAGCTCTATTGAGGTCAACGTAAGAGTTGGGGTCAAGTCCTTCTCCATGAATAGTCTTTCCAGCGTCCTCTTCCATGTGAATCCTTTTAATTCTGATTTTCTTTTTCGTTCCATCTGGCTTTTCAATCTCTATCCAGCCGTTCTCTGCAAACGGAAGCTCGTACTGTGTTATCTGATAAGCCTTTGGAAGGTCTGGGTAGAAGTAATGCTTTCTGGCAAAGACTGAATACCTGTTAATCTTACAGTTCAGGGCAAGTGCTGCCTTTACAGCATACTCAACAGCTTTCTTGTTCAGAACTGGAAGAGATCCAGGCATTCCAAGACAGACAGGACAAACGTTAGTATTTGGTGGAGCTCCAAACTCATTCTTACAGCTGCAGAAAATTTTTGTCTCTGTTAAAAGCTGAGCATGAACCTCAAGCCCGATTACCGCTTCAAACTCCATCTCCGACTCCGTTAGCTTAGTTTAATTGGGAGAAGATTTTATCACAGCCTAACACACTTGAGGTTCTCTTTGAACACCTTCACCCCATACTTTTCTTTAAGCTTTTCTATTTTTTCTTCCGCCAGTTTTCTTGCCTTTTCTGTTATAAGCATTCTCTTTATCTTCGAGTATGCGTCTCCGTATAGAAGAATTTTTGATGGGTATCTCTTCTTAACGATAATCAGAAGGGTTCTTCCATCTGGCATTACAAGGATATTAGCATCCTTGTTCTTCTCCTTAAAAACGAGAGCAGAAACCGGGTTTCTATCAACATCTGCTGCTGTTACTTTCCACTCTTTGAGAGTGGAATAAACATCTTTCGGTATTGCCTCTTTCAGAGACTTTCCTTTCTCAATGGCAGAAAGGGCTTTCTTTGCTTCACCCTCATCAGGAAACTCAAAGATCTCTATGTCTGCTCTCTCCGGAGTTCTGAGCTCAGATTTGTGTTTCTTGTAGTACTCTTTTATTTCCTTATCAGTAACTTTGACTTTTGAAAGAATTCTCTTTTCAAAGTCTTTCACTGCAAGATCTTCCATTAGCCTATTGTACGCTACTAAAAAATCCTCTTTTTTATTAAAACCTTCCCTCTCTGCCAATTTCGAAAGAACGTAATATGTAACTGCTTCTTCAAGCTTTTCCTGGGATGAATTCTTAGAGAGAACAGGCTTCACATCTTTGTAGTGAACGGTTATTCCATCGTAGGTTGCAACAATATCACCGTGATGTTTAAATTTGATTTTCCTCTTTATTTCTTCTATGATCTGATTTCTCTTTGATTGGAACTTTTGAGCCTCAAGGTTTATTCTGATAGCTTTTTTTAGCTCCGGTGTAACTTTCTTCCCCCTGTAGTATTTCTCGATGGCTTTACGAATCTCTTCATCTGAAACTTTTACATCTCCAACTTTTGAATTCAGATACCTGTAAGCAAGTTGCTTTATCCTGAATTTTTCCAGTTTCTTTTTTACTTCGGGGTTCTCAAAGAATCCTTTTTCCTGTGCATAAAGAACTATCAGTTGTCTATCAACTATCTTTTGAAGCAGCTTTTCTTTCCCCTTTTCTCCAGAGTAGTACTGTTTCATAACCCATCGGGGAATTGAATCTTCGATTCTTTCGTAATAGGCAACAGTTATTGTTTTACCATCAACTTTTGCCAGAGGTGTTTTCGGAGTACAAACTCTCTTTTTCGAACTGTTATTACAGGAATTTGAGCAACCGGCAAGAAAGAGAATAGTAGTCACAGAAATCAGAAGTTTCTTCACAGCAACCTCCAGCCTGAGAAATAAGTCTATTCTATCACAATTCATTAGTGTTTAACATTAGTATAAAAAAACCTGCATATAAAGAAAACTTTATCTAATTATATGATGATTGTAATAGAATTTATTTAGATATTGACAACTGTATAAAATATTTTAAAATGAAATATACAAACCAGATTATAGGAGGGAAAAACCATGAGGAGGTATCTGGGGGTAGCGCTTGGATTCCTGCTGGCTACCACTCTAAGCGCAGGGGCAACTCACCCGGACATAACTCTCAAGGATCAATTCGGAAATCCCGTAACAAAATCAAAACTACCCGTAGATGTCAGAAAAAGCTGTAGCGCCTGCCACGACGTTGACTTCATAGCCACAGCCTACCACTTCCAGCAGGGAAGACTTGCAATCCTTTCAAAAGAAATTTACGAAAAGAACTACTACAACAGGTATGGCGACACCCAGTTCACAAACGGTCTTCCAGAAGAACTGACAGCTCTTGACATGGGTATGTATGGAAAGCTCTGACCACCTGCATACCGCCAGTTGGCGCCTCAGGAAGAAACAAATCCCGGACTTGTTGACCTCACGACTCCCGATTATGCCGGAAAGTGTGGAATGTGCCACCAGGGTGGCGGTCCCATGGAAAAGGACAGGAACGATAACTTTCTTTATGAAAAATATTTTGAAGAAATCAACGCTACACTCAGCGATGGAAGATTCTTAGGTGATTATGTTACATGGGATAAAACAAAGAAAACTTTTGTTCCGTTTGAATGGAAAATATCTGTGAATGATACAGAAATAAACAACACAATGGCACCAACATGTTTCTACTGTCATTCTGCTAAATCCTTCGAAAACATAGAAAGTGCGGCAAAAGGAACTCTCAACTTCAGAATGGCTGTGACGAGTAGATATTTCGCCGCTGCAGATATTGCGGGGGGACTCATTGGAAGTATAGGAGATAACCACACAATCAGTTACAACTCAACACTCTTTATTGGAGATGAGCTAAGCGGCGATAACATTATCCTAAAAGATGATAAAGCCTGTGCCCACTGTCACGGAGTTTTCCAGTTTGATGATTTTGATAACGATGGAAAGATAACACCTTTAGATTTTGTAAAGGCTGCAAAAGACCCCAAGTTTATGCATCCAGACGCAATGAAAGAGGCTATGGTATGGCAATACAGCACTAACTTCACAACAGAAGAAGGTTACTCCAAGAACATAGATATTCACAAGAAAAAACTCGTAGAAGAAGGCAAAACTACTGAAAATAAGCTGTGTATCTATTGCCATTCTTCAGTCCAGCACAGTTACCAGGGAGAGGGATATGCTCCCGATAACGGGTACTGGTTCGCCTCCCACGACTTTGCAAAAGGAAGCTGTGGACCTGCTTTCGGAGTAATGTGGAATCAACTAAGCGGAAGCCTAACATGTCAGAAATGTCATTCAACCGCTAATGATGATCACAAAGCATACTTTGGTCCTGCCGCTGGAACTCACCTGGATAATATTGCATGTACAACCTGTCATATTGGCAAAAAGTACTTCTACAGAGTCAAGCTCATAGACTGGTCTTTACCGATGTTTGCCTTCTCAGGTGCTCAAATAGACCCTACAAACGCAACAGATATTCTTGGCAAAGTGGCAGGACTTGATAAACATGGATACCTGTGGCCTCCTGTTAAATCAATAGATGACTCGGTTGATGACAAATATCTTTATGAAGATATTGCATGGCTTCCAGAAAGGGATTTTGAAACTGGAGAGGTTAAGTGGAAACTAAAGCCGGTAAATGCAATGGGAGTTCTGCTCTTTGAGGACAACTCCTCAGGAGAGTTCAAGCCTGTCCTTGCAAGATACCTCGCAAAGGTATTTAAGGTTGACCCCTCACTTCCAACGAAGTATATGAAAGTAGAAATAGACCCGGCTACCAAGCAGCCAAAAAGAGTTCCCGTAGCAGACGGAATACAAATCCTCAACATTAAAGTTGTTAAAGGAAAAGCAATTGAGTCAGATACAGATTTGAACAGTGGCAACTGGACATTGTGGAGAGCCACTCCAAACTACATAGACGTAGATTTAGACGGTAAATACACAGAAGGAGTAGATGTTCAGATTACTGATGATACAGGACTTACCGGAACCACCGATGGCGATCCAGAACTTAACAGGAAGGAAGAAGTAGAAGCAGCAATCAATACTCTTAAGAAGGTTATTGCCAAGGCAACTAAAAAGAGCGAAGACGAGATTGAAGTTAAGCTTGTTGCAACAACAGATGCCTTTGGAATGAGCCACAACATAAGACCTGCTGAGGAAGCTCTTGAGTGTGCAGACTGTCACGGAGGAAAATCGACAGGACTTGAAGGAACACTTTTCGCAGGTACAACACCTCTCTACTTCCCATACGAAGAAGCTGTTGAAACAGCAGATTACTTTGTCAAGAAGATTGATAGAGCTCCAACTCTGGAAGAGTATGCTGAACACATAAAAGCAGAACTTGTTGAAGCCGGATATGGAGAGGAGACAACAACTACCGAAGCGGAATCTCCTGCTGGAGTGGTAGTAGTTCCTGACAATGTAAACGTAACTGTCTCTGATGATAAGACGACAGTAACTATGAAAATAGAATATGAGAATACCACGGTTAATGCAACTGCAACTATTATAAATGCAACCGTCATCAAAGAAGACACTGAAGCATTAAATACTCCGGATAAGTTGGTTGAGATTGGAAAAGATTTTGAAGTATCAAAAGTATTTGCAGCCATTGTGGTAGAAGCAACTTCTACATTCACAGTAGAGTTTGACATAACGGGACTTGACCCTGATAAACTTACTGTTAAGACAAGTGGAGGAAAGGTAATTGACAAAGATGTTTCAGGAAATACTCTAACTGCAACCATTGACCCAACCAGAGCAGGAGGCAATTCAATTACCGTTGCTCTTGTGGAAGAACCTGAAACAGCAGAGACTCCAGCAGGTGGCGGTGGAGGTGGATGTTCCATAAATCCATCTGCAGGACTGGGCGGAAGCATTTCCTATCTTCTTGGACTTCTCCCACTCGCATTCCTCAGGAGAAGAAAGGAAAACTAAAGTGGAAGAGGGAATTCGTCTAATAGAAGGGGGCAATGCCCCCTTTTCTAATTTTGAAAATTTTTAAAAAATTTCCTTTCAAGGATGTAGGGGGATTCGTAAACAACCCTGATGAATGAGATGGATAAAATAAAATAAGGAATTATGCATTTTTTTTAATTTTAATACTTGACAATGGATTTTGATTTATTGTAATATACCGATACAGCTTCCAAGAGAGGGATATGACGTGGGGATAGATAAGTGGGCACTCACGTTGGGACTGGGGATGGGAGTGGTAGCCTCCCAGGCACTGGCTGCAGTTTCGGTCCCGGGGTATGAAGGAGAAATAAAGACACAGATAGAATTTCGAGAAGACGTCAGGGATAGAGATTCTATTCCCTTTGACACATATCTAAAGCTTGATATCCGTGACCTGAAAGGTAACTCAGAGCTCCACTTCTACGGTAAACTCTGGAAGGATCTGGGCTACGGTACCGACTGGGATGCAGACATTTACCAGATTTATATCGATGTACCTTTGAATAACAGAAACAGCAGATTGAAAGCAGGCAGGCAGTTCATCTCTGAAGGTTTTGAAACCTACATTGCAGATGCGATAAAGTACGAGCAAAAGTTTAAAAACGGATTTAGATATACGTTTTACATAGGTAAACCCAGATTCTTTGAACCAAACACAAGAGATGGTGACGATTTCTTAACTGGGTTCAAGTTTGACTACAAAGGGTATTTCTTCGGTTTTGAGCATGTTAGAGATGATGGAAATGTTAAAAAGAGCTCCTTTGTTGTTGGTAACTACAAATACCTGACGAGAGAGTTTGCCTACTATACCCGTCTGGAAGTTGACACTGCTCACGGAGAACTTACAGATTTTAATCTTGGTTTCAACTACTTCCCGACCGGAAAGTTAAGAATCAACCTTGAGGCTGAATACCTCGATCACTCTTATACCTATGACTCTTTTGAGCTGGAAAATCCTATCTTTTCCCTTTTCTCCTCTGGAAGACAGCTAAGGGTTACACAGAGTGTTTACTACGACATCTCAAAGAAGTGGCAGTTCTTTGAAAGCTATACGTTTTCGGATCTTCAGAGAAGAGAGGGTTTAAAAGACAATGGTCACCTTGCAAAAGTAGGTCTTGTCAGGAATACCTGGTTTGAAAACGGTTTAAGAGTCTATGGAGCTCTTACATATCAAAATAGCTGGATTGGAATTTCAAGGGGATTTGAGCTCGGCTTTACAAAGTGGATGAATTCAAAGCTGACCCTCTCAGGAACTGCCGATGTCGCTCACTACGACAAAATTACCTATGGAAAGCAGTGGGCTAATGCTCTTTATCTGAAAGGAACCTATCAGGTTACAGACTTTTCCAACTTTGAGCTTGGAGTTGAAAACAGGGTAAATGAAGATTTTGACAGGGATACAAGAGTAATTCTTCGCTACAACTACCTTTTCTTCGGTGGAAAAGATAAGAGCAAAGAGGAAAGGAAATGAGAAAGCTACTTTTAATAGCATTTCTATCTATTGCCACTGTTTATCTCTCTTCCTGTGAAAGGGGCAAAATAGACTACAAGAAAGAGTTAGGGGCTACAGCCAAATTTCATCACATTGACCATAAGGCTTTTATAGATAAAAATGGATGTATTCCATGTCACAAAATGAATGTTGAAATGACATGGGCAGATATAGAGGCTGCAGAGAAAGGATCAGAGAAAATAATAATGCCTTCGAAAGTTACCTGTCACTACTGTCACAACAATCCTGACAGTTCTCCAGCTCCAGATGCTCCAACAAAGTGTTATATCTGCCACTTTAACATGAAAGAGATAGAACCTGCCGACCACAAAACTGGAAACTGGCTTAAGACCCACAAGTTTGCCTACGAAGGAGAACCCAGGAGGTGTGATGAATGCCATAGACAGAGGTTCTGTATAGACTGTCACTCCAGGAGAGATGTAATTCAGCACTACGTTCACCCGAGGAATTATGAGTACACCCACAGCATAGAAGCTGCTGCCGATCCTGGAAAGTGTGGCAGATGTCATCAAATAGGATTCTGTATGGAATGTCATACAAAGGGGACCTGGGCAAGATGAGAAAGACTATACTGATTTTTAGCTTAGTAGTGGGGTTGAGTGGTAGCGCACTTGCTTCTGAGTGTGGAGGGAAAGGATACACTGGACTGAACAATCAATACTGTCTCCAGTGCCACTCTAATTGTCCTACTCTTCACCCTATAAGTGAGATAGAGGTAAAAGAAACTGAATGCATAAGAATTCCTTCAGGATTTCCTCTTAAAGACAGCAGAATGGTCTGCACTACCTGCCACGATATGACTTCAAGCAACAGGGACTTTTTGAGATCCAGAAAACCTCTGAAAAAGAGGTTTGATTTCTGTTTTGAGTGCCATAACCCTGAGTGTTATAAGAAGTTCAATCCTCACGAAACTATCGCTTCAAAGCTTCCTGAAAAGAAGAAACTTAAAGCCTGTATTTACTGCCATGGTGTAGGAGCAAAACTTGAAGCCTATAAAGCCTGCGTTGGTTGTCATACAAAGACTCCTCATGTTGGAGCTCCAGAACACATTTTTGCTTCAAAAGAGAAAGTGGAAAAACTTGTTAAGGATAAAAAAGAAATAGTTGACATTACAACAATGAAAGATCTACATCCAAAACTTGATGAGAAGGTCCTTAAAGAAAGAAAACCCAAAGTTATCCTTGTAAACGGAAAAATTGAGTGTATTACATGCCACAATCCGCATCCACAGATTGCTATTCCTGCACCACCTCAGGATAAAGAGTGGATAGCCTTGGAGAAACAGGATTTAGAGTACAAGCTCAGAAAACTCTACGAGGACTTAAATAGATTTAAGCTTAAATCAAAAAGTGTGGAGCTCACGAGTGGAAGTTTAAAGGGTGGCAAGCTCTGTCAGGTCTGCCATCCCATCAACTCGCTTAAGTAGGGGGTAGAGAGTGAGAGCCTTTATATTAGGAATAGCAGGAGCTTTAGCAATTTCAGGAACTGCTTTAGCAACAGGAATAAGCGATGATGGATGTCTCGTCTGTCATAGACTAAAGGGTCTCTCCGTTGTGGATAAAGATAACAAGATAAAAGATTGCAGTATTAAGGAAGCCCTGTATGCCCATTCAATCCATAGAAACGTCGGGTGTACAGAATGCCACGATAAGATAGAAGAGTACCCTCACAAACCTGAAAATGTTGCTGCAAACTGTGCAAATAAATGTCACGTAGCTGACCCTTCTACTAAGAAGCCGTTTTCACATGAAGATGTATTTAAGACCTGGGAGGAGAGCGTTCACGGAAAGAACTACGAAAAAGCTCCAGATATCTATCCTTATTGTAACTACTGTCACACAAACGAACTTCTTATAGATGTAAAGAAGTTTGAAACTCTTGAAGGTAGTTTTAGCAGATGTTCCATCTGTCATGAAAATAAAAACTGGATAAGCGACAGACTTTCTCACGTTGCAAAAAGACAGGATATTCCTTTAACGGAAAACGGTTTTGTTCACCAGTTTATAAAGACAAGAAGGGATGGATGGGAAGTTGTCGAACTCTGTGCAAGCTGCCATGCAGACAGAGAGAAAATGGAAAAGGCTCTCGAAGTAGAGGGTATTCACGACAAGTACGAGAAAGAGCACGTTTTAACCGCTGTTGAATCATACAAGGTGACGATGCACTCGAAAATGCTATACCTCGATAGAAGTGACACAAGAGCAGCTGACTGTCTTGACTGTCACACAAATAAAGATGGGAACTTCCACGATATATTCCACAAGGAGGATCCAAGGTCTTCAATCAACGTCAAGAACATTGAGCTCACATGTGGAAGATCAACAGAGTGTCACCCACTTGCTTCCGAAAAAGATATGAAAAACTTTGCAACAACAAAGTGGGTTCACATGCACCCCATAATAGGAGAGAGCATTGGGCAGACCGTAGTATGGATCGTTCAGGAAGTGTTTGTAGCCCTGGTTATGTTTGTCCTTCTCTTTGCATCAGGATTCATAATTCTTGATCTCATAAAGAATCTGAAGAAGTGAGCAGGAGGGTTTGATGGGTTTCTTGAGCAATATAAAGAGGAGACTAAGAGTAAGGGAAGATCATGAAAAACTCCTCATAGTTGATGGTAAATATATCGTATTTGAAAAGTTTACCCTTTTCCAGAGGCTCCTGCACGTAGCTGCTTTTACGACCTTCATCTGGCAGGTTCTCACGGGATTTCCCCTGAGATATGCCTATACCGACTGGGCTCCCGTTATCTACACGATTCTTGGGGGAACAACCGGAGCCTTGACCATTCACAGGATCATGGGAACTCTAATGGTACTGACTTACCTGGCAACTCTTACCTATTTTATACTTATCCTCATTGCAAATAGAGACAAAATAAGAAATTTCTTCAACTCTTTCAGGTCTGTTCCTGGTCCCTCTGACATAACCGTTGTCCATTACTTTAAGTATCTGCTTGGACTGAGAAAGACCCCACCTGACTGGGATGAATGGATATGGGTTGATAAATTTGACCTCTGGGCAGAAGCGTGGGGAATATTTGCGATGGGAGTTACAGGATTTATCCTCTGGATGCCTGAGGTCTTTACAGGTCTTATACCTTTACCACCTGAGACAGTACAGATAGCATACATAGTTCACCTTTACGAGGCAACGCTGGCTCTTGGCTGGATTGCACTTGTCCATATGTACATGGTTCACTACGGACCACCAAAGTTCCCAATGGACTGGATATGGCTCTCTGGAACTGCATCTGAGGTGGAATGGCTTGAGGAAAGACCGAAAAGCTACAGGAGAATCATTAAAGCTGTGGCTGAAAAAGAACCACATCTTCTTGAAAAGTATCCGTTCCTGAAGGAGCGCTATGAATTTGTCCTTGAAGTGGAGAAACTGCCTGAAGAGGAGATGATAGAAAGAATGCATGAGTATGCTCACCATCTCCTTGAGAAGGAAGTTGAAGGGAGGAGTGCATAATGAAGAGATATCTGATAGTAGCTTTACTCATATCGACAGCTGCAATTGCAGCTGAGAATCCTCTCATTTCTGCTCCAGCTACTGATGCTGGAAAGTGGGCTGAAAAGCTTAAAGAGTTCAAAAAACCTGAAATGCCATCCATAAAAGGATATCCAAAACCTTTCCACTATCCAAACAGCTATGAGTATCAAATGGACGATGTCTGCTCTGCCTGTCATACATTTGCTGCTCACAAAAAAGATGAGAAGTACGCTCCTTTCTATAATGCTCATGGAACGTTTATGAGCTGTAACGTCTGTCACTTTGTAAAAGAAGAGGTTACTTACAGGTGGGCAGAAATTAAAAATGGAAAAGTTGTCCTGCTGGAAAACGGTGATTTCTACGGTTTAAAGTATATCCAGTCAGATGAAAGAGTTTTCCTTTCCGGAGAAGACAATCCAGCGAAAATTGTGCCAGTCTATAACGGAGCTCCTGTTGAGCTTCCTCTGAAAGGCAATGAGAATCTCCTGAAGGACAATAAAGCTGTTGCCAGTATGCACAATGCTCTGTCAGAAGAAGCACTGAAGTGTGAGGATTGCCACACGAAAAACGGAAAATTGGATTTTGAAGCCCTTGGCTTCAGTCCAGAAAGAGTGAAAGACCTTGAAAAGAACGAAATCGTAAAAGGTCTGAAGGAGTATGAAACCATTCATTTCCCTAAATTTATCTGGTAGGGGTAGAGAGGAATGAGATATCTGGTGATTTTTCTTGTGCTGTTTTTGTCGGCAGTTTCATCATTTGCCGGAGAGATTAAAGGAGACTGGAAGTTTCCTTCAGATATTGCTGTTGATAATGGAAAACTTTACGTTGTTGATGGTCTAAATAATCGAATAGCCATCTATGATCTCTACGGAAGACACATCTCAGATATAAAAATTAACTCACCTTTTGGTATTTATGTGGAAAATGGTCTCCTCTATGTAACAAGTCAGAAAGGTGTAATCTACGTTTTAGATGAGTTTGGGAACCCTGAGAAGAAACTCCAGGTTGAAGGCAGACCATTAGACGTAGTAAAGGTTGGAGACAGGCTTTTTATTACAAATGGAAAAACCAATACAGTAGATGTTTACTCAGTAGATGGAAAACTTCTCCAAAAGATAGGTGGGAAAGGGACAGCTCCTGGTTATTTCGTGGGTCCGTTCATGATGGACAGGTCAAAGAAACTCATTTACGTTGTTGATACTGTCAATGCAAGAATTCAGGAATTTGAAGAAAACGGCAAATTTGTCAGAGCTTTTGGAGTCTTCGGAATAGAGGAAGGAGATTTGTTCAGACCGAAAGGAGTGGCTTACTGTAACGGTGATTTAGTTGTTACTGATGGCATAACAGGTGCTGTTCAACTTTTTAATGTTTATGGTGGTTTTAAGAGCATCGTTACTAAGGGACTTTATTACCCAACAGCGGTGGCATGCTATGACGGCGAAGTTTTTGTTCTGGAGCCTCTTAAGAACAGAGTTTCTACATTTAGAATCCAAGGGGTTAAATAATGAGGAAAACCTTAGCTGTTTTGTTGACCGTTCTTATCATACCTTCGGTTTCCGAGGCAAAGCTAAAGAAGAGCATGAAGAAAGAGTGTCTTGTATGTCACGAAAACTGGCTCCTTGAAGCTAAGGTTAAATCACCGTTACTCCTCACAAGAGAATCCTTCGATGCTGCCAATAGATTAATGTGTCTTTCCTGTCACGATGGTTCTCTTGCAGACGATAGAGAAACCTTTTTAGGGTTTAAGCACTTCTCCCATCCTGTAGATAAAGAAGTTTCTGAAGACTTTAAAATGCCAAAAGGTTTTCCAACAAAAGATGGAAAGCTTTACTGTGGTACCTGTCACACCCCTCACACAGAAACCGGAAGCGAGAAAAAACTTGACTATACATTTATGAGAAAACCTAACGTCAATTCTGCCCTCTGTATCGAGTGTCATAAGGAAAACTCGGAACATGGAATGAACCATCCCATATTAGAAGATACAGAGGACAAATTAAAAGAAAAGTTCGCCCTGAAAATAGAAAAACTTGGCGGAAGAGTTACTGAAAACAGAGAACTTCTGTGTGAATCCTGCCACTCTCCCCACAAGGGTAAAGCGAAAAAAGCGCTTATAGAGGCAGTAAATAAATCTCAGCTCTGTGTAATCTGTCATATGGATAACCTTAACTCAAAAGAACATCCAAACTTCAGAAACCACCCGATTCACAAGAAGTTTCCAGAAGATGCTAAACTTGCCTTCTTTGAAGAGAAAAAGGTTATTACATCCTCCGTTGAGTGTATGACCTGTCATAAAGTTCACAAGGAAGAGAACAAACACCTTGTTGTTGCCAAGGAAGAAAAACTATGTTCTCTCTGCCACATTCAGGAAGCAAAAGTCAACCTGACAGATCACAATATTAATAAAAAATCCTGTAAAAGCTGTCATACACCTCACAAAGCAAAGGGCAGAAAACTCTGGAGCAAATCGATTCCTGAAAATGCATTCGACTACGCATCTATCATAAACGCTAAAGGGAAAAACGATATTCTCTGTCTCTCCTGTCACTATACAGGAAATGTTATAGCTGGCAAGGAAGTAAAAACAGTTGGAACTCTCACCCACCCAACAGGTGAGAAAGTCAAAGAAAAGGTTAAAGGTCTTCCTCTTCCAGGAGGCATTCTTGGCTGTACAACCTGTCACGATCCTCACCACGCTTATAACAACAGCAAGAAAGGCAAATTCCTCAGAAAAGAGAGAATGAAACTCTGTTACGATTGTCATAAAGAACAGGCTGATGTTAAGAAAGGTCCTCATGGCAAAATAGATAAAAAGAAGTGGAAAGTCGGAGATTGTGCAGCTTGTCATAACACTCACAACGCAAAAGGTGGCTACCTCTCAAGAGTTGTGTATGGCGAGATATCTCCAATGGAACCACCGGTTGATGGCTTCTGTCTTGCATGTCATGATCCAGAGGGAATGGCAGAACATAAGATCAAACAATCTGTCTTTAATGAGCACCCTGTGGGTGTCAGGAATCCGACAGATAAACTTCCCGGAAAGAGAGTTTCCTGTATTACGTGCCATGATACCCACACACACAAAGAAGAACTTCTCAGGATACCTGTTAAAGAGAACTCTGAACTCTGTCTCACATGCCATATTGATCAAACCCTCAAAGGAACTCCTCACGACCTGCTTAACAATGAAGACGTTAAGCTTTCAGACAAGGAGAAAAAAGAACTCTTTAAGAAAGGGTTATGTTCTACCTGTCATACTCCTCACAATCCAGAGTTCAAAGTTCTCTGGAGTAAGAAACCTGGTAAGGGTGAGACAATCAACGAAAGAATGTGTAACTCCTGTCACGCTAAGGGTGGCATAGCTGAGGATAAAATTGTTGGAAAGCATACACACCCAATAGGTAAGAAGACAACTTCACCTGAAAATCTTAAGATGATTGCGAATTCGAGGTTACCTCTGATCAATCAGATGACAGGTCATCCAGCCAAGAAAGGCGAGAAGGGCTTGATGGATTGTGCTACCTGTCACGATCCACACAACGGTGCAGACAGAAAGAGACTCATAAGATACACACTTGAAGGAGACAGTGCTCTCTGTACAGCCTGCCATACGGCTCAGACAAAGGTTATAGGTACGGATCACGATATGAGAGTGGTCAAGAAGAATTTCAAAAACGCTCTTGGTAAGGATGTTCTCGAAGACGGTGTCTGCTCTGCATGCCACGTTCCCCATAGAGCAAAGGATGATCTCCTCTGGGCAACAGATGTAAAGCACGTTACAGATAATAGACTTTCTAACTACTGTCTCACCTGTCATTCCGAAAAAGGAATCGGAAAAGATAAAGTTGTTAAGTATTACTTCCATCCATCAGAAGACGTTGTTGTCAAGAATTTTGATAGACCTGGAAGAAAAGGCGATTGGCCTGTCTTTACAAAAGACGGTAAGAAAGTTCACTCTGGTGGTGAAATTGCCTGTGAAACCTGCCACGATCCACATGTCTGGAGCAGATGGACAGACAAAGTTCCTAAGAAACCTGTTGAGGGAAGTGTTGTTAACAGCTTCCTGAGAAACAGAGACCTCAAAGGAAGCATCTGTGTGGATTGTCATGGTCTGGATGCACTCTACAGGTATAAATTCTTCCATGATAAGAGAGTTCATCAGGAAGAACCATCTTACAGGTAATGGAGGTTTAAGATATGGCAAGAGAGGTTAGCTCCAGAGATATAGAAAAAGAAGCCTGGATAGTTGTAATAGCTACATTGTTGCTCCTACTTCTACCTATAGTTGGTGTCTGGTTTGTCAAGTTTGTTCACTGGTATTCACAATCCATATTCATGTGGCTCTAGGAGGAATGATGGGAAAGGCGTTAAAAAATGTTTTTTTCTTCAAAAAGTGGATTGCTGCTGTTGAATTGATTCTTTATATTTTTATGTTTCTAACACTGCTAATGACAGCTTATCATCACATTATAGAGGTTGTCAATTAAGAATGTCCAGACCCTCATGGGATGAATATTTCATTTCTATAGCTGAAATGGTTTCTACTCGTTCTACATGTCTTAGAAGGAGAGTCGGTGCTGTTCTTGTGAAAGACAAGAGAATAATCTCAACCGGCTACAACGGTCCTCCATCCGGGTTAAAGCACTGTGAAGAGGTTGGCTGTCTCAGGGAAAAGCTTGGAGTCCCAAGTGGAGAGAGGCACGAGCTCTGTAGAGGTCTCCACGCCGAGCAAAATGCAATAATACAGGCAGCACTTCACGGAATCTCAACAAAAGGTGCCATTCTTTACTGTACTCACTGTCCCTGTTCGCTCTGCACAAAAATGCTCATAAACGCCGGAATAACCAGGGTTATCTACAAAGAAGGATATCCAGACTGGCTGGCAAAAGAGATAGCAAAAGAAGCTGGACTGCCAATGGTACAGTTTAAAGTTTCATCAACTTCTTTATAAACTCTTTCCAGTTTCCAAAGGGAACTTCTGTAAAGGATAGCCTCTCAACAACCGAAGGATTCAGAATGTAAACCCAGGCATCAACAAAATCGTTAAAAGGAATGAGTCTTACAGGCTTTTTAACTCTGATATAGAAGCTTCTTTCAGGAAATTGCTCGTAGAACTCCTCAAAGAGATCAATTGCTGCAAGGGTTAGGGAATCGACTCTATAGACTTCTCCGAAAACCTTTCCTTCACCTTCAATAACTCCAGGATACCCTTCTTCTAAGTGAAGGAGCTTTGCACCATAGAGAATCCCGTGGGCAATAAACTCTGAATCAAAAAGGAATGCATGAGCAGAAAGCCCGGACATTAAAGTACCATAGACAAAAAGAAGTTCGTAGTACATCAAACTTCCCTTGGTTTTGCGTCTTTTGCTGCGATATAGACAATCAGGAAAGCTGTTATCAAAAATATAATGATTACAGTTATAGAAGCTATCAGTCCAAACATTTTGAGTTCCTCTCAATACGGTTCGCGATATTCCACTCTTTCATCATATATCTAAGTTCCTAACTTCTTTGGCAAATTTCTGAATAAACTCCTTTCTCGGCTCTACCTTGTCTCCCATCAGAATCGTAAAGATCTCATCTGCCTTTACAGCATCATCAACAGAAACTTTGAGGAGAGTTCTATTTTCAGGATTCATCGTTGTTTCCCAGAGCTGGTCTGGATTCATCTCACCAAGACCTTTGTAACGCTGAATGTAGATACCCTCTTTTCCAACCTGAAGGAGGTAATTGTAGAGCTCTTCAAGGGTCAGAAACTCCTTAACTTCTCCCTTCTTAGTTTTAACTCTATAAGGAGGCTCTCCAAGTCTTTCCCTGATTCTGGACTTTAAGCCTCTTCCCTGTTTATAGAGGTCTGACATCAACAGGTCTTCGTTTATCTCAACAGTCTTTTTGAGATATCTATCGAAAGGAATACGGCAGATGATTCTGAAACAGCAATGCTCCTTATCCTCTATGAGCTCAAACTCTGTTTCCCTTAGAGATTCAGGAAGGTTCTCCTTTATCTCCTCTATCAGTTTTTCAGCCTTTTCTCTGTCATAGAGATCCTTATAGTCAGCTCTGATTCTAAGGAGAATATTGATAATGTCTCTGTCTCTCTTCCTGGAGAGTATTGAAACAACGTTCTCAAGTTTTGAAATATCCTCAACAATTTTCAGCGCCTCTTCTTCCGAAGCCTCCTTGCCATTACCATCGAGGAATGAAACAGAATCGAAGGCAAAATCTAAAACAACACTCTCAAGCTCAGAATCGCTCTTTATGTAGATTTCCTTCTTTCCTTTTTTAACCCTGTAAAGCGGAGGCTGTGCAATGTAAAGGTGTCCCCTCTCAATAATTTCTGGAAACTGTCTAAAGAAGAAAGTAAGGAGAAGAGTCCTGATGTGAGCTCCGTCAACGTCCGCATCTGTCATTATGATTATCTTGCTATAACGGAGCTTGCTCATATCAAAGTTCTTACCGATTCCAGTTCCAAGGGCTGTAATTATCGTTTTAATTTCATCGTTTGAGAGAACCTTCTCAATCCTTGCCTTTTCAACGTTTATTATCTTACCCTTGAGCGGCAAGATTGCCTGAAAGCGTCTATCTCTTCCCTGCTTCGCACTACCTCCAGCTGAATCACCCTCAACCAGGAAAAGTTCGGTTTTCTCAGGATCTCTTTCGGAGCAGTCTGCAAGCTTTCCGGGAAGGGAAAACTCTTCAAGTGCACTCTTACGTCTCGTCAGCTCTCTTGCCCTTTTGGCGGCTTCCCTTGCTCTTGCAGCAGTTATCACTTTCTCTGCAATCTTTCTTCCGATATCAGGGCGTTCGGCCAAAAAGGCGTAAAGCTTATCGTAAACAATAGAAGCAACAATAGGTCTAACCTCTGAATTTCCAAGCTTTGCCTTTGTCTGACCTTCAAACTGAGGATTTGGAACCTTAACAGAAATTACAGCAACAAGACCTTCTCTTACATCATCTCCAGTTACAGAAATCTTAGCGTTCTTTGGCAGGAGGTTGTTTTCCTCGATGAACTTGATTACAACCCTTGTCAGAGCCGTTCTAAAACCTGCAACGTGTGTTCCACCCTCACGGGTATTAATGTTGTTAACAAAGCTAAAGACCTGTTCTGTGTAGGTAGAGTTATACTGAAGGGCAACCTCAACTAAAATATCGTCCTTCTCTCCCACTATGTAGATAGGCTCAGGAAAGAGAGGATCTTTCTTTTCATTGATCCTCTTAACAAACTCGACAATTCCACCCTCGTAGTAGAAAACCTCTTCTTTTGAAGGTTCGACTCTCTCGTCTATGAGAGTTATTTTTAAACCCTTATTGAGGAAAGCCAACTCTCTCAACCTATTAGCAAGAATGTCCCAGCTAAACTCTGTTACCTCAAATATCTCCGGGTCTGGCTTGAAGGTTACAATCGTTCCTCTTTTCTTTGTCTCTCCAACACACATAAACTGAGTTACAGGATTACCCCTCTCATAGACCTGTTTGTAAACTTTTCCATCCCTGTGAATCTCAAGCTTTAACCACTCAGAGAGAGCAT
>OFCA01000044.1_pt1 | contig 19549 bp, 18 predicted proteins | sample 1520721 | NCBI WGS metagenome assembly OFCA01 (sample SAMEA3696450, study PRJEB22514) | metagenome | biome: water; feature: marine; material: hydrothermal vent | place: Pacific Ocean | collected 2014-08-16 | depth 1514 m
AGATCCCCGAGATAGCCCGGATTGGCTTCGGCCAGCTTTTGGCGAATCTCCAGCGCTTTTTTATAGAGCCCTTCGGCCGCCTCCGCTTCGCCAAGATCGCTGTAGAGAGCGGCCAGGTTGTTTTGCGTCGTAGCCACATACTCCAGATAGCCCGGATTGGCCTCGGCCAGCTTTTGGCGAATCTCCAGCGCCTCTTTATAGAGCGCTTCGGCCGCCTCCGCTTTGCCAAGATTGCTGTAAAGATTGGCTAGGTTGTTTTGCGTTCCAGCTACTTTTTCCAGATAGCCCGGATTGGCTTCGGCCAGCTTTTGGTAAATCTCCAGCGCCTCTTTATAGAGCGCTTCGGCCGCCTCTTGCTTGCCAAGATTTTTGTAGAGATTGGCTAGGCTGTTTCGAAGCACGGCTTCGCTCTCCTCATCCCAGCCGAAGTGCTCGATCTCCTGCGCCGCCGCATCGATGCGGGCGATATCGACCGTTTGCGCAATAGCCGCCAATGGCACCTCTTGTTCATAAAGCAGTAATAAAAGTTTTAAAAATGCTTCGGTATCTTCCATTAGATAGAGGGCGTTGAGCTTCGCGAGAAAATTTTCGATCGATAGCAGTTTGGATATGAGCGCTTTAGCCGCCTCTTTGCGCTCCTCTTCGCTCAGGTAGGCGCTTAAAAAGCCGAAGATCTGCCGCTCTTCGTCCTCGTCGTTGCGCCACAATGCGAGGCGCCCGATCTTCTCTAGGGTATCCAAAGCGAAGAGCTTTTGCCAATCTTCGAGGGGCATCGCCCAGGGGAGTGCCGCCGCCAAACGGATGGCGGGATCGCTATGGGTGCGGTAAAAGGGCTCCATCTTTTTGAATTCATTATCTTCCAGCACTTTTGCGACCGAGTCGGGCTTCAAGCCATGCCCGATAGCGATCGAAACAGCCATCGGATGCCGCCCGATATGTCGCTCCAGCGCCCCAATCAAAGCGAAAAAGTCCTTTGGCTCCATCCCGATTCGCTGAGCGAGCAGTATAATGTCCGCCTCTTCGTACTCCCCAAGATGCAGATGGTTGGGGAGCTTTTCGCGGCGACTATAGTAGATCGAGAGGCGGGAGGTGAAGATGACGAAATTGCCGTTACCCTCCGCGAAAGTATCGAGCCAGGCCGCCCACTTGTCATCGAGCAGGCCGTTATCATCTATAATCGTACCGTCGGCATTGTCGAGTACCAGCAGTGTCTCTTGCAAATCTTCGAAATCTTCGGGCGATACTTCGCACTCTTCGGCCACATCTTCGATCGTTGGTGTCGTTAGGGTCAAATCCACGAAGTGGATGCGTCGAAAACGGTCCTGAAAAATCTGGCACAGATAGTTGGCCAAGACGCTTTTGCCCGCACCCCCTACGCCGTGCAGAACCATAAAGCGCTCCTTTTCGAGCATATCGGCCGCCCTTCGCACCCAGCGGTAGCGATAGACATAATTGTCACTTCTAAAAAATCTGAAATCTTTGACTCTCCTACCTTTGGCCAGGGGAATGCGGCTATCGTCGAAGAGGCGCAACCCCGCCGGGGCGAAGCCCACCGTCTTGTACCACTCGCCCAGGTCCGAGGCGCTGCGAATCGCGCTCAACGCCTCTGCGATATCGCTTGCATTGAGATGCTCGTAAAAGAGCGAGACCGACTCGGTCGCCCCCCTGTCGCTAATGGAGGCGGTGTTGGCAAGGACAACGGTGTCGGCCATCTTCTTTTGAAGAGTATAGGCCAGTGAGGGGTACAGCCCCTCCGCCCCCTTGGCCCCTTCGCAACTATCCAGATAGATGAGTCTGCAGCCACTGCGCGCGAAAACTTCGGCCAAATCGTCAGCGCCCACCGCCTTGGCTTTTTCGGGCTCGGTATCATCTTCCAGGACAAGATAACCCCCCTCCATCCCGTGGCCGCTGAAGTGGATAATGTCGTAGCTCTTTTCGCCAAAGCGCTTGCCGAGCCTCTGCAGAGAGGGTTGCAGCTCCACTTCCAGCTCGATCTGCCCGTTTCTCAACCATTTGGAGAGGTGCTGACGCACCTTTTCGACTTCGTGGAGCGGATCGAGCGGATGGCTTTTGAGATACTCCAGCGGCATCGAGAGTATCAGCAGCAGGCGCAAGGGACGATTGGGCGGCTGCCAGGCGATATGGCGCGGCTGTACCTGTCGCAGTAGCCGAATCTTCGGATTTTTCAGCAAAAAACCCGCCGAAGGGTCAAGTTCGGGATCTTTGTTGATGAGCTCGAAGGGGATATCGTGCGTCGCCGCATCGTCGGCGATGATTTGCAGCGTCAGCGCCTCATTGGATGCCATAGCCTCTTGAAGCGCTCTGCGCCGAGCGTCGGTGGCGAAGATCGCCTCGTAGATCGCAAAGCCCAGAGCCTCGAGATCTTTTATATCGAGACTGTTTTCGTAGTAGCGCTTCAAGAGCGGCTTCGGGATGGAGTAGTGGGTATATTTATCGCCATCCACCCGCACCTGCCCGGCTACAAACTCTATATCTATCCTTCTCATCCGCTCCTCCTTTTCTCTTCTTCTCCTTTGGCGAGAGATGGGCTATGTCCTGTATTCGGCGTTTATCCTGACATAGTCGTAGCTCAAATCGCAACCGTAGGCCGTATAGCTCCCCTCTCCGATTCCAAGTTCGCACCTTATCTTGAAGCTCTTCTTTTTCATGATGGAGTAGGCCGCCTCCTCTCTGCGGCTGTCGAGCTCTCTATGCTCACTGTCGTAAACGAGGAGATCGTCGTAGTAGATGGCGAGCCTCTCTTCGTCGCACTCTATGCCGCTCGCTCCTATGGTGGAGGCGATACGGCCCCAGTTGGGATCCTCTCCGAAGAGGGCGGTTTTGACGAGTAGAGAGTTGCTCAGGTTCACGGCCGCCCTGGCCGCCTCTTCGTCGTTCGCCGCACCGTTGACCTCGAAGGCGACCACCTTGCTCGAGCCCTCTCCATCTTCGAGTATCATCATGGCGAGTTCGAAACATATCTTCTCGAGCGCGAAGGAGAAGGCGGCTCTGTCGTAGGCTCCGCTTCTGCCGTTGGCCATGAGAAGTACCGTATCGTTGGTGGACATATCCCCATCTACGCTGATTCTGTTGAAAGAGCCCTTCACGGCTCTTTCGAGCGCTCCTCTCATCTCGTCGGCGGGGATATCCGCATCGGTGCATATGAAACAGAGCATAGTGGCCATAGCCGGATTTATCATCCCCGCACCCTTGGCTATGGCGGCTATCCTGAAGCTCTCTCCACTCTCCGTTTCGACTTCGAAGCAGAGCTCCTTTTTGAAGCTGTCGGTAGTCATGATGGCTCTGGCCGCGGCATCCGAATTTTTGGCGTTCCAGTCGAAGCTGTCGAAGGCGGAGACAATCTTTTGTACCGGAAGTCTGTAGCCGATGACGCCCGTGGAGCTCATGAGAGGATTGTGCACCTCCAGATCCGAAGGGAGCATGGAGAGGATATGCTCGATATCCTCTATACCCTTCTCTCCCGTCATCGCATTGGCGTTTTTGGCGTTGACGAGCAGGAAATCGCTCTCGAAGAGTTCGCCGTAGCGCATCGCGTGTCGTATCGGGGCTGCCTTGAAGCGGTTTTCCGTATATAGCGCACAGACCCTGCAGAGAGTCTCGCTCCGTATGAAGGCCAGATCCCCCTGCTTGGGGTCCGGGCGCAAACCGGCATTGACTCCGTCGCAATAGAAGCCCTCCACATTCGATATACCACCTTTTAGTGAAAAAATCTTGAACACTCTTTTCGATCTCCCTTCTTTCAATCTATGATCACTTCGAAGACATTCTCTCCGCTCTTGTCGTCGTAGCGGTATCTAAAACAGTAACCGAGCTTTTCGAGCACATTCGAGACTATATAGAGCCCGAGGCCGAAACCGCTGTTTCTCTTCTCCTCCTGTGAGAAGGGCTCCGTATAGTAGCTTATGTCGTGTTTGAGAGGCTCGCCCTTGGAGCGTACCTCGATCCTGTTTCCGCCGCTATTGACTCTCACGAAGCTGTCGGAGCCATATTTGATGCCGTTGTCCATGAGATTTTTCAGCGCCAGAGAGAGTAGGGCGCTGTCGGTATAGAGAGGACGATCGAGCACCTTTATCTCATAGGCGGAGGGGTCGGCCATGAGCATCTTTTCCGTCTCCTGCATAACCTTTTCGAGTGTCGTTTCGGCACATTCGGGCTCGAAGTTGTACATCGTGATTCTCTCTATCTGCGCCAGGTCTCCGATGAGTTCGTTCATCCTCTCGAAAGCGTTTACCAAAACCTTTTTCGCCACAGGGTCGTCTATCGTCTCCACCACGATTCTCCCCTTCGTTATGGGGGTCTTGAGTTCGTGCATGATATTTCTCATAAAGAGATTTTTGGAAGAGATGAGCTGTTTTATATGTTTTATGGCCTTGTCGAAGCTATGGGCTATTCTGCCTATCTCGTCGTAACCGTGCGCCTCTATCTTCACATCCAAATCTCCGGCGGCGAACTGCTCTATCTGCCTATGGAGTCTCTTCAGCGGATAGAGCTTTTTTAGAACCATCATATACATGAAGAGCAGGATGGCTATGAGCATACCGCCTATAGAGAGCAGAAAGCGATAGGTGTAGTCTCCGGGGTGTCTGTCGCGCAGCATCAGATCGTAATCGTATCTCTGGATGAAGATATAGTAGCTCCTTTCCGTCTTGAAGACCCGCACCTTGCCGTAGATGGAGCGTCCGCTGAAGATGGTCACCCCGCTCTTCTCTATCTCCTCTCTCACATCGTCGGGATCGACTGTCTCGAGAGAGAAGTTTTTGTAGAGTTTTTTGAGAGCAGGAGAGTTGCGCCCCATCTTTTCGGAGGTCAGGAAGGTGTCGGAGATGATCTTGTATCTGTTGACCTCCTGAAACTTCCTCTGATCCTCTCCCGAAGAGAGCAGATAGTAAAAAGATGCCCCAAGCAGTACTATGACCACGAGAAAGAGCATATGCACGAAGGTGGTGACCGATATGTTTTTCATACTATCGCTCTCAAACCTTGTCCGTCAGCAGATAGCCGACCCCCCTTACGGGTTTGATATAGCTGTGCACGCTATCTATGGCCGCTATCTTGTGTCTGATGCGGGATATTATCACATCGATATTCTTTATGGAGCTCTCGTCGTCTATATGCTCGCTCTCGTAGAGAAGCTGCTCTCTGGATACCGAGCCGTTCATATGCTCTATGAGCATGGCAAGGACATCGAACTCCGCGGCGGTGAGCTCCAGCGGTACCCCTCTGAAGAGTATGACATGTCTCTGCTTGTCGAGCGAAAATATGGGTTCGCTCTTCTCGCTCTTCTCTCTGCGGGCACCGGTGCGTCTGAGAATCGTTCTAATCCTCGTCACCAGCTCTCTGGGATCGTAGGGTTTGGGCATATAGTCGTCGGCCCCTCTCTCCATCCCTATGACCTTGTCCGTTATGTCGTCTCTCGCGGAGGAGATGATTATCGGGATATCGGAATCTTTCCGTATCCTCTCTATCACCTCCAGCCCGTCCATTCCGGGCAGGGTGAGATCGAGTATCACGAGATCATATCTCTTTTGTGTGAGCATCGAGAGCCCGAGATAGGGATCCTCCGCACTCTCCACCTCCATGGCGTACTTTTCGAGATAGGCCTTGAGCACCATCGCCAATTCGGGATCGTCTTCTATGATCAATATCTTCATCTTCTCTTCGTTTATCATCTTTGTCGCTCCTTTATATCGAGTTGCTGTATTTTATATATATCCTACTGGTGGCGAAGAGAAAGGTCGTAATCGCCGGTCCCAGAATCATTCCCCAGAAACCATATGTGCTCATTCCCGCCAGAATCGAGAAGAATATGATAAGCTCGTTTATCCTGGTGGCGTTTTTGAGCATCTCCTCCTTGATTATCTTGATAATGAACGGCTTGACGAAGGTGTCGGCTATTATCGAGATGACTATTACGGAGTATAACGCTATGACGATGGCGCTGTTGCTCCCTATCTCGCTCCAGGCGTAGAGAGAGAGTGGCGCCCAGACAATCGCCCCTCCTACGATGGGAACAAGTGAGGCGAAACCATAGATGACGCCAAAGAGCAGACCGTCGAAATCGAAATAGCCTATGAAGATACCAAAGAGCATACCCTCGAAGAGGGCGGTGACGATGATGGAGTAGAGCACCACCTCCATCGTAGAGGCGAGTTCGCTCAGCATAGTCCCGCTCTCCTCTTTCGGAGCGGGTATGAGGGAGGAGATGAGAGAGAAGAAGCGATCCTGATAATAGACTATGCCCGCGTAGAAGGTGATGACGAAGAGGATGTTTTTCAAAAAGCCCAGCCCCTTGCTCCCCATAGTCGTGAGATATATGGATATCTCCTTGATATAGGGTGTCACCCTCTCCACCTTCAGATACTCCTGCACCCATCTGCCTATATGCGGTATATCCTGTGTCAATACCCGCAACTTCTCCAGAATGTGTTTGATCTTCCCTATATCGAAGTGGCTTAGATATTCGGCTCCCGTGGTGGCGATATAGAAGAGGGGAGCCAATATCAAAAGTACGAGAAGCATGACCATTATCAGAGTCACCAGCTTCCGTGCGCCCGGAATCCTGCGTGAGCTTAGAATATAATCGAGCTCTCTTGTAAGGTTCATCGTGGCCATCGAGAGCAGTGTCGCCACCGACATGGAGAGGAGAAAGGGGTAGTAGATGCTATATGCCCCCCAGAGGGCCATACCGAAAAGAATCAGTACGAAAAGAGTCGCTCTATCCAAAAAGACCTCCCGTTTCCCTCTGCGGCGGAGCAAGACGGAAGAGCTCGTAGGTTTTGGCCGTGGCTATTCTGCCTCTGGCCGTTCTCTCTATATATCCGTTGGCTATCAGATAGGGCTCCACCACATCCTCTATCGTCCCTTCGTCTTCGCTGAGGGCTGCGGCTATGGTACTTAGCCCCATCGGTCTCCCCTTCGAAGATACGAGAAGCTCCAGCACCCTTATATCCTGCTCGTCGAAGCCTATATCGTTGACTCCGAGCTGTTCGAGGCCATATCTGGCACTCTCGAGGCTTATTCTCTCCTCTCCCGCCACCTCCGAGAAGTCGCGAACCCTCCTGAGCAGTCTGAGGGCTATTCTGGGCGTGCCTCTACTGCGTCCGGCTATCTCTTCGGCCGCCTCGGGCGCTATTTGGCAAGAGAGTCTCGAAGCGGCGCGCATCACGATTTCGGCCAGCTCCTTATTGTCGTAGAACTCCATCCTGAAGTGCATACCGAAGCGCTCTCTGAGCGGACTCGAAAGCATTCCCGCCCTCGTCGTCGCCCCTATGAGGGTGAAACGGGGCAGGTCTATCTTGACCGATTGCGCCGCGGGACCGCTCCCTATGATGATATCGAGGCGAAAATCCTCCATGGCGGGGTAGAGAATCTCTTCGATGGCCGGACTCATGCGGTGTATCTCGTCGATGAAGAGTATATCCCCCTCCTCTATGGAGGTGAGCATCGCCGCGAGGTCTCCCGATTTCTCTATCATCGGGGCGGCCGTGGTCTTGATGTTGGCACCCATCATCGACGAAATTATATTGGCCAGTGTCGTCTTGCCGAGCCCTGGCGGTCCGAAGAAGAGAATATGGTCCAGCGCCTCGCCTCTGCGTAGGCTCGCCTCTATGAATACCTTCAGATTTCTCTTTATCTTCTCCTGCCCTATATAATCTTCCCACTTCGCGGGTCTGAGCGATTTTTCGTAACCCGACTCTGCCTCGAAGCGCTCGATATCGACTACTCTGTGCATCAAGCCGTCTCCCTTTCGCAGGAGTCGAAAAGATTAGTCGTAGCTGTGTTCGTCATCCGGGAAAACTCCTCTCTTCACTTCATCCCTGTATCTCGCCACAGCCTCTCTCACCTCTGCCGCCCCACTCATATAGCGCTTTACGAAGCGGGGTTTGAAACGCTCGAAAAATCCGAGCATATCGCTCCATACCAGCACCTGCCCGTCGGTGCCTCTCCCCGCTCCTATGCCTATGGTGGGTATGGAGACACTTTCGGTGATTCTCCGTGCCGCCTGCGAGCTCATACCCTCCAGCAGCAGTACGAAGGCACCGGCCTCTTCGAGAGCGACGGCATCTTCGAGCAGTCTGTGTATATCCTCTTCGCTTCTGCCTCTCACCCTGTACCCGCCGTCCGAGCGGACGAACTGAGGCATCAGTCCGATGTGTGCGACTACCGCTATGCCGTTGTCGCACAGATGCCTTACGATATGGGCTCTCTCCTTCCCGCCCTCTATCTTGAGCGCTTCGGCGCAGGTCTCTTTATAGACTCTCGAAGCGTTTTCGAGGGCCTTTTGGGGGGTATCGTAGGAGCCGAAGGGCATATCGAGAACTATCAGAGAGTTCGTGGCGCCGTTGCATACCGCTTTCGTATGGTATATCATCTGCTCGAGAGTGGCGCCGAGGGTGTCTCTCTCTCCCAGAAAACTCATATTCAGACTGTCTCCTACGAGAATCATCTCCACTTCCCCGTCGAAAATGGAAGAGAAGAGGGCATCGTAGGCCGTGATCATGACTATGGGCTCTCTCCCTTTCATGGCGGAGATGGTGCGCACCGTAACCTTCTTTTCGATTCTTGGAGTATGGATACTCATAGATATTCATCCTTCCCGCTTTTATTCTGATTGGATTTTATCGAAAAAGAGTATAATATCGCCAATTTTCCCATATGGAGTCCGAAAAGGTGAAAAAACTCGTAGCCTATATCACTACCGGCTTTCCGGATAGAAATTTTACCGTGGATCTCGCACTCGCGCTCAAAGAGGCGGGTGCCGATGCCCTCGAGCTCGGCATACCCTTCTCCGATCCCGTCGCCGACGGCCCCGTCATAGAGAGAGCCAACTTGCAGTCTCTCAAAGGCGGTTTCGTCATGAACGACCTCTTCGAGGTCTCCGCCCGGATAGCTTCCGAAATAGATACTCTCTGGATGGGATATTTCAACCCTTTCTACCATATGGGTTTGCAGAGCTTCGTGCAAAGAGCCCGCGACTACGGGGTGAGCGCTTTCATCATCCCCGACCTTCCCTACGAGGAGGCGCTGCCCTACAAAAAGAGGATGAAGGAGAGCGGGTTGACGCTCATAGACTTCATAGCCCCCACCGATACGCAGGAGAGGATAGAGATGATATCCTCTTCGGCCGAGAAGTTCATATATCTCGTGGCCTATGCGGGTATCACCGGCAGCGGCAGGAGCGAGAGGCTCGAACATACCGTGGAGAGTATAAGAAGATACAGCGATACTCCCGTCTATGTCGGCTTCGGAGTCAACAGGGAGAGTGCCGCGCAGAAGGCCAAAGGTGTCGATGGTGTAATCGTGGGCTCCGCCTTCGTGAAGATTCTGCTCGACGACACTCTCCGCGCAGGAGAGAAGATAGAGCGTATCGCCACCTTGGCGGCCGAAATCAAGGAGAGAATCAACGAAAGATAGTCATATCTGCCCTCTTGGGCTCTCGAGTACCCCGTAGAGCCACCATACCCCTCCGGCAACGGCGGCGCCGAGTCCCCAGCCGCCGAGCACATCGGAAAACCAGTGTACATTCAGATAGATTCTGCTCGCTCCTATGGTGAGAGGAAAGAGGAAGAGCGCCGCATATACCCATCTCTTTCGTCTCGTTACGGGGTAGAGAAAGAGCATCGTCAAGCTAAAGGCGAAAGCCATACTCATGGATGCGTGCCATGACGGGAAAGAGAAGCTGGATATCGCTTCGAGCCTCTCCTGCGGTCTGGCTCTCATCACCAGCTCTTTGATTACGGAGCTGCTCAGGGCTGTGGAGAACATCGCCGAAAAATATATGAGTATGGCTTTCGTCCGCCCCTTTTTGTAGAGATAGATAGCTATGGCCAGAGAGTAGAGTAAAAACGCCGGAGGCGTTCCCAGAGCCGAAACGATCTTCATGGGAATATCCGCGAAAGAGCCGTGCAGGGATTGGGCGACGAGCGATATATATCTGTCCGTCTCCATCGAGCCACCGCAGATATAGGCAAGATATGCGAGCATGAAAAGTGCGACTCCGGCAAGCGTGTATAGTCTCGTTACATTCAGCTTCGTCTTTGTGAATTTCATTACGCTATAATAGCACAATCGGGAAAATGGAGGAGAGTGGGGTCTTGAACGCAAGGCCGAGAGTTATCCAATTGCAGAGTTAAAGGAGAAGAGGTGTCATATTTCGAAAAAGCGAAAGAGGGTGAAGAGGTGATATGCAAGATATATGGTGTCGGAGAGATCGTGATGGTCTGCCCCGACTGTAAATATGCGATTATGGTGAGCTTCGAGGATGGTACCGACATTCCCTATACGCTCGAGGGGGTGCCCGCGCTCGACGGACATGACGAGCAGACCCTTTTCTATCCGAAAGATATGTAGGAGGCTGTTTTGTATATCGTCCGAGAGAGGAGAGGGGGGTGTAGTCTATGGCCGAAAAGATAGCCTCTGCGAGAATATCGGTAGAGAGTTCGGCGCTGCTCAGGGAGCTCAACGACTCTCTGCCTTTCGATAGAGAGCTCTATTACGAGGATATAAGAGGCTCCAGAGCACATGCCTATATGCTGATGAAACAGGGGATAATATCTCCCGAAGATTATGAAGCGATAGAGGAGGGGCTAAAGAGGATTCTCGAAGAGATAGAGAGCGGAGAGTTCCGTTTCGACGGCGGCGAAGAGGATATTCACATGGCGATAGAGAGTCGCCTCACATCCATGATAGGAGATGCCGGCAAGCGACTGCATACGGCCCGAAGCAGAAACGATCAGGTTGCCGTCGATTTCAGGATGTATGTACTCGCAAAGAGTGCGCAGATAGGGGGACTCCTGCTCGAGCTCATATCGAGCCTATTGGAGCTGTCACGAGAACATCGCGATGTCCTTCTGCCCGGAATGACCCATCTGCAGCATGCCCAGCCGATAAATTTCGCCTACCATATGCTGGCCTACGCCTCTATGTTCAGGCGCGACTACGAGAGGTTCGTCGATTCTTGCAAAAGAAACGACTACTCCCCTCTGGGTTGTGCCGCTCTCGCCGGAACACCACACCCGATAGAGAGGAAGATTACCGCCGAGCGTCTCGGTTTCAGAGCTCCCACACTCAACTGTCTGGACAGTGTGAGCGACAGGGATTTCGCTCTCGAGATACTCTTCAATATCGCTACGATGATGATGCATATCAGCAGAATGAGCGAAGAGTTCATCATATGGAGTTCGAGCGAATTCTCTTTTATAAGGCTCAGCGACAAGCACGCCACCGGCAGCTCGATAATGCCGCAGAAGAAAAACCCCGACATACCCGAACTCCTACGGGGCAAGAGCGGTAGAGCCTACGGCAACCTCATGGCGCTTCTGACGGTGATGAAGGGTCTGCCTCTGGCCTACAACAAGGATACACAGGAGGACAAGGAGGGAGTTTTCGACAGTGTCAAGACGGCCACTCTCTCTCTGATGGTATTGAGAGAGATGATAGAGGAGATGGAGGTTTTGGCGGAGAATATGGAGGCGGCGTGCGCCAAAGGCCATCTGAGCGCCACCGATCTCGCCGACCATCTCGTCACGGAGGTGGGATTGCCCTTCAGAGACGCCTATCATATCGTGGGAAATGTGGTCAACCATGCGGAGAGTCTCGGTAAGGATATTTCGCAGCTTACAGTCGAGGAGTTGCGGGAGGTGGACGAGCGTATCGACGAAGCAGCACTCTCCATACTCGACAACAGAGTCTGTATGAACGCCAGAGAGTCCGAGGGTGGAACCGGCTCGATCAGCACGGGCAGACAGATAGACAGCATGAGCGAATGGCTCGAGAGCGAGAGGGAGAGATTCGAAAAGGATCTCTCCCGACTCTTTTCAAGATGAGGATTCGCGCGTTTTGATCTTCTCCACCCATTCGCAGAGTCTCTTTTCGAAGCCGATACCCGAAGGCTCGTAGTAAATTTCGTCGTCATCTTTGTAAAGCTGCTTTACATATCCCCCGAAGTCATGGGGGTAGAGATACTCCTTCGAGTGATTCAGCAGATGCGGGGGTACCCTTTTTGGCCCGTGCGATGCTATGGCTTTGCGGGCTTTGTCTATGGCTCGGTAGGCACTGTTGGATTTGGGAGAGGAGGCGAGATAGATGAGCAGCTGAGAGAGGGGAATACGGGCTTCGGGATAGCCTATGTGTTCTACTATGACGATTGTCGAAGCGGCCAGATTGAGGGCGTTGGGGTTGGCGTTGCCTATATCTTCGGCCGCCAGTATGGCAAGCCTTCTGGCTATGAATTCGGGAGGCTCTCCACCCTCTATGAGAGCGGCCATATAGTAGAGTCCGGCATCTATATCGCTTCCTCTCACACTCTTTATCATGGCCGAAGCGAGCTCGTAGTGCGCACTCTTTTGGGCCGAACCGGAGCGAACGGCCTGTGGACGCAGCTCTTTTAGTGTGGATAGTTTCACGGGTATGGATACGCTCGAAGCGCTCTCGAGCAGGTTGAGCATGGCTCTCAAATCTCCGCAGCTCGAAGCTATCAGATACTCTCCGGCACCATCTTCCATCCCGATATTTTCGGCCTCGAGTACTCTTTGAAGAAAGCTCCACATCTCCTCATACTCTATTTCGCGCAATTGGAAGAGATGGGAGCGGGAGCGTATCGCCGCGCTGAGGGCGTAGTAGGGGTTTTGGGTGGAGGCTCCGAGAATCAGCGCCTTCTCCTCTTCCATATAGGGGAGCAGTACCTCCTGCTGATTTTTGCCGAGCCTGTGTATCTCGTCTATGAAGATAACGGGTTTGACGAGACTCTCCTCGTACTTTTTGAATATCCTGCGAAGCTCATCTACCTTCAGAGTGCTTGCGTTCATTTCGTGAAAAGGGCGTCCCGATTCGTTGGCCACGATGCGGGCGAGTGTCGTTTTGCCGCAGCCGGGAGGACCGTAGAGGAGAGAGTGGGGGAGTGCCCCCTTTTCGAGAAGGATTCTGAAAGCCGCTTCGCTCGAGACGATGTGCTTTTGCCCCACCATCTCTTCGAGTCGGGAGGGGCGATATTTGAGAGCGAGATTCATCGGGAGCTTTTCTATATCACCTGTACATAGTACTCCCGCGGAGAGCGCGGGCCGTCAAATTCGCAAAAGAAGATAGCCTGCCATTTTCCGAGAAAGAGTTGTCCATCTTTGACGGGGATGACGATTCTGGCTCCGCAAAGTGTGGATTTGATATGGGCGGGGGTATTGTCCCCGTCACTTTCGTAGCTTGTATCCGCAGGCGCAATACGGCTCAAAGATGCCAGGAAATCGCGTCTGAGCTTGGGGTCCGTCTTCTCGAAAAGTACGACCGAAGCGGTGGTGTGGGGAGTGAAAACGGTACACAGACCGTCTCTTATGCCCTGTCTCATCACCTCGTGGGCTACGCTTTCGCTTATATCTATCATCTCCGTCTTGTAGTTGGTGTCAAGCTCTATCTTTATCATTCTTCCTTGCCTCCTTCAGAAATTTGTGTAGTCTTTCATACTCCGTGCGGGTGAAATATCTCGTTTTGTTTTCGGGGAGATTGTTGAGCTCGATATCCGCGAACGCAACCCTCTTGAGGTCGAGTACCTTCGCTCCGAAATGTGCGAAGAAACGCCTCAACTCCCTGTTTTTCCCCTCTCTGATAGTCACTCTCAGTTTGGCGTATCTGCCCGAATTGCCTCTTATCACTATCTCTTCGAAGGGTGCGAAAGACATGGAGAGAATATCGCTCTTTTCGTGCCCTCCAGCAGAGGCATCTTCGAGTTCGAGCCCGTTTTTCATAGCCTCTATCATCTCCTGAGTAAGAGGCTTGTCGAGTTTGATATTGTATCTCCTGGGGAGTTTGCTGCGCATCAGTATATCCGCCGCCTCGGGAGAGTCCGTAAGCAGAAGAAGCCCCTCGGAGGCATAGTCGAGTCTCCCTATCGGAATGAAGTGGCGAAACTTTCCGGGTAGTTTGTGGTATATGGTGCTTCGTCCCCTGTCGTCTCTTTTCGTGACGAGTACACCTTTGGGTTTGTTGTAAAGCACCATTGTCAACTCTCCCCTTCTCCTTGGGGTAAGTGTTTTGCCCTTGACGGCAACCTTCTCCCCGGGCTTGACATCGTAGGAGTACTCCGTAACGACTTTACCGCCGATCTTTACCTGCCCGGCCTCTATGAGTCTGTCGGCTTCCCGTCTCGAGTAGCGGCTGTTGTGGGAGATATATTTGTTGAGTCTCATTCTCTCTCTTTCAAATCACTTTTGATACCGGCACTTACGAGGTCGTGGATATGTACCACCCCCTCTACGGTGCCGTCGCTGTTTAGCACCGGCAGAATCTGTATCTGCATCTCCTCTATGAGGGCGAGGGCATCGCTTGCGAGAGTCGAGGGCTCTTCGAGTATTTTGGGCTCTTTCGTCGCATACTCCATCACTGCTCTCTCCATATCGAAGTCCTCTTTCAAAAGCGCTCGTCTGAGGTCTCCGTCGCTCATGACGGCGACGAGTCTCTTCTCGTCGTCAACTATGAGGATATTGCCCAGTCTCCCTTCGCTCAGACTTATGACAGCTCTCTTGAGGGGAGTGTCACGGTGGACTATGGGCAGATTCTCTCTACGCATAATATCCGATATCTTGACGAAGAGTCTTCTGCCGAGAGAGCCTCCGGGGTGGAAAGAGGCGAAATCCTCTTTTTTGAAGCCGCGCTTGCGCATGAGGGCTACGGCCAGGGCATCTCCCATCGCCATGGTCAGAGTGGTGCTCGATGTGGGTGCCACACCGAGGGGGCAGGCCTCCTTCTCTACCGAGATATCCAATACCACTTCCGCATAGCCGGCGAGAGTGGAGTCGGGGTCGGCAGTCATCGCAAGCAGAGGCACATCGAATCTTCGTATATGGGGCAGGATATTGGAGAGCTCTTCGCTCTCCCCGCTGTAGCTGATTGCCAGCACCCCGTCTCTGCTGTCTATCATTCCCAAATCTCCGTGCAGAGCCTCGCTGGGATGGAGGAAGAAACTGCTCGTTCCCGTACTGGCGAGAGTGGCGGCGATTTTGGCTCCCACAAGCCCCGATTTGCCTATGCCCGTAACTATGAGTTTGCCCTCTATGGAGAGGATTCTATCGACGGCACGCTCGAAATCTACATCTATGCGGGAGGCTGCCTGCGTAAGAGCCTCCGCTTCCGTAAGCAGCGTATTTACGGCACTTTGTATTACGAAACTCCCATCTTTGGCCATAGTCTCTTTCAAAGCTCTCTTCCCCTTTCTCAAAGCAGGAATACGGTAGGTATGATTATCGGATATTTTTTGTACTGTCTTAGAATATGCTTTCTGATGACACTCCTCAAATCGTCCTCTATCACTTTGGAGTTGGCACTCTTTTCGATTTTGGAGTGCAGAAGGTACTCCTCTATCAGCCTCTGCATATCGGCCGCAAATTTTCTATCCTCTCTATCGGGTACGAGTCCGTGGCTCGTAACGACCGGTTTGTTCACCATCTTCCCGTTTTGGGTCGATATCTGTACGACTATGTTTACGATACCCTCCGTGGAGAGCTTCTGTCTGTCGTCGATGACATCGGCGAAAATCTCTTTGTTGTTCTGGTTGTCGATATATCTCTTGCCTACCTTGACCGTCCTGACCTTCTTTATATATCTGGTGCTTATCTCTATCTGGTCGCCGTCGCTCATGAGGAGGATGTTTCTCTCGTCCACACCGCACTCCACGGCGGTTTTGGCGTGGGCGGCTATGTGGTTGTATTCGCCGTGCACGGGGAGGAAAAACTTGGGCTGCACCAGTCTGAGTATCAGCTTCTGCTCCTCCTGCGAAGCGTGTCCGGATACATGTATGTCGCTGAACTCCTTGTATCTCACGGTGACTCCGGCTTTTAGAAGCAGATTCATCAGTTTGGATACGGAGGCTTCGTTGCCCGGTATGGCGCTGGCGGAGATGATGACCGTATCGGTGGGTTTGAGTTTGATATGTCTGTGCTCGTCGGTAGCCATACGGGAGAGTGCCGCCATCGTCTCTCCCTGAGAGCCGGTGGTTACGACGAGAATCTCGTCGTCTCTGTATTTGCCCACCTCATGGGCATCTATGAAGTGCCTATCGTCTATATCTATGAAGCCGAGTCTTCTGGAGGTTTCGATATTTCTCTCCATCGAGCGGCCTATGACGCATATCTTCCTTCCATGCTTGACACCTCTGTCCATGGCTTGGAATATTCTGTGTACATTCGACGAGAATGTTGACATGATGACTCTGCCGTTGGCCTTTTCGAATAGCTGGTCGAATGTTCTGCCCACGACCGATTCACTCTTGGTGAAGCCCTGATTGTGAGAATTGGTAGAGTCGGAAAAGAGGCAGAGTACCCCTTTGGCGCCGTAGTGGGCGAAGCGATGCAAATCGGCGGTATATCCGTCTATGGGGGTATGGTCTATCTTGAAATCGGCCGTATGAATCAGTGTCCCTATCGGGGTCTCTATCGCGAGTGAGCAGGAGTCCACGATGGAGTGTGTCATGTGCATCCACTCCACCTTGAAGTCTCCGATATTGTAGGGTTTGCGCTTGATTACATAGCGGAAGTACTTCTTGTCCGCCTGGAGTCTGTGTTCGTCGAATTTGTTGCCTATCATCGCCAGAGCCAGGGGCGTACCGTAGAGAGGAAATTTCAACTCTTTGAAGAGGTATGGGACCGCTCCTATGTGGTCTTCGTGTGCGTGGGTAATCACTATACCCTTTATCTTCTCTTTTATCTGATGTATATAGCTGAAGTCCGGTACGAGTATATCGACACCGTGCATCGTTTCGTCGGGAAAGCTCATACCGACATCTATGATTATGGCACTATCCTCGGTCTCGAGTACGGCTATGTTTCCGCCTATCTCTCCGAGACCGCCAAGAGGTGTAAAACGGAGCTTGCCTTTTTTGTTCGTATCTATGAGCCTCCACGGATTCATCCTCTCTTGCTGAATCTTCTCGTTTTCGAGAATGGCTTCTCTCATTTCGGCCGGTACTGTCGTATCTATTCTGGGTCTTCTTCCGCCTCCCGAGCGCTGTCCGCCGCCCGAAGATCTGTTGGAATTTTTGGGGTTGTGGCTTTTTCTGCCGCTCTGCTTTCTATTCTCCTGAGCTCTGGATTCATTCGTACTCTTGGGATTTCTCTTTTGGGTGTTTTGCGCGGAGTTCTGATTTTGGGAATTTCTGTTTCTGTATGGGTTGGGATGTCTCTTTCTGCCCCCGTTTTCAGCGCCGCCGCTTCTGTTTTCCATATTTTCTCTTTTGTTCTGCATCTGTCATATCCTTTTTCAATTCTTCATATATTCGATGATAAACAGATGTCGCGACTTGATGAGGTCTGGCATTTTCATCCACTCCGAGAGCTTCGAAAAGATTCATCAGTGCCTTTCTATCGAAAAGTACCGAGAGGTTGCCTATCAGTTTTTTGCGTGGCTGAGAAAATGCCGCTTTCAAAAATCTCTCGAATCTCTCATCGTCGATGGAAACGCTCTTGTATATCGAAAGTACCGCCGAATCGACTTTGGGTGCCGGTACGAAGGCTTCGGGTGGTACCTCGAAGAGAATTTCGGCTCTGCCCGCACTTGCGGCCAGGACGGAGAGAGAAGAGAACTCCCTCTCCCCTTCGGAAGCGGAAAACTTCTTTGCCACCTCTTTCTGCACCATTGTCAATATATAACGACAGTTTTCGTCTCTCAGCGCTTTCAATATCAGATTCGTGGCGATATAGTAGGGAAGATTCGCCACCAAAGCATATGGCGCGTCATGAAGAGTCCCGCTCTCCCATCTGCTCATCACATCGGTGCAGCTTAGATGCAGGGTACCATCTTCCAGCTCCCGTGCGAATCTCTCCCTCAACCTATCACACAATCTCTCATCGACTTCATAAGCCGTGACACAGCCTGTTTTCACAAGCTCTTTGGTTAAATCACCTAACCCAGGTCCGATTTCGACAATCTCTATCGTCTCGTCGGGCATCGATTGGATGATTTTCTCGACATAACTCTCATCTTTGAGAAAATTTTGTCCATATTTTTTCTCTGCCAGCCTAGCAGCTTCGTTTAGATCGTTTTTCATTATACTCTTTTTCTCTTAAATGGAGTCTTCGGGACTCTTTGCACGCATCTGCCATCGCCGATTTGGCTATAATCCGAAACAGTAAGCAGCTACTTATCTCAAATGCAGGAGAGCAGATGGACTATTTTGCGAAACGAATTATACCATGTCTGGATGTGGATAACGGCAGAGTCGTCAAGGGTGTAAACTTCGTGGATCTCAGAGATGCCGGCGACCCCGTGGAGGTGGCGAGGAGGTACAACGAAGAGGGTGCGGACGAATTGACATTTCTCGATATCACGGCGAGTCACGAAGAGAGAGACACCATAGTCGATATTGTCAAAGCTGTCGCCAAAGAGGTCTTCATCCCTCTGACTGTCGGGGGAGGTATCCGCAAGCTCGACGATATATATGCGCTTTTGAATGCAGGTTGCGACAAGGTGAGTATCAACTCCGCAGCTATCGCACGCCCCGCCTTTATAGATGAAGCGGCGAAGCGTTTCGGCTCTCAGTGTATCGTCGTAGCCATAGATGCCAAGAGAGTGGCACCGAAGCGGTGGCATATCTTTACCCACGGCGGTAGGAGAGATACGGGAATAGATGCCATAGAGTGGGCGAAAGAGGCCTATGCGAGAGGGGCAGGGGAGCTTCTGGTCACATCCATGGATGCAGACGGTACGAAAGCGGGTTTCGACAACGAGCTCAATGCCGAGATAGGAGAGGTGGCTCCGATTCCGCTGATAGCCAGCGGCGGTGCGGGGACGATGAAACATATCGAAGAGGCATTCACCGTCGGAAATGCCGATGCGGCACTTGCCGCTTCGATTTTCCACTTCAGGGAGATAGATATCACCGAGCTCAAAAAATACCTTCGCAGCAGAGATATTCCGGTGAGGCTGTAGAGTATGATTGTCTGTGCAGGAGATATCGAAGAGTTCTCTTTCGCCACTCCGATAGGGGTAGGGCTTGTAAAGAGCGCTGTCAATCTCACGAGACTCTGTATCATGGAGGTGCCCGAGTATATCCTCTTCGTGGGAACTGCCGGCAGTTACGGCAAAAGAGAGATTTTCGAGATGGTAGAGTCGAAAACGGCGGCGAATCTGGAGCATGGCTTTTTGAACTCTACAGCCTACACTCCGCTTGATAATGTAGTTTCGGCATCGGATGATGTTTCACGGGAAACTATTGTAAACTCATCGAACTATATAACGACAGATAGAGAGATATCCAGACTATATCTGCAAAAGGGAATAGAGCTCGAGAATATGGAGTTTTTCTCCGTACTTGCCGTGGCCAAAGAGTTCGATATTCCAGCCGGCGGACTCTTCTGTGTGAGCAACTACTGCTACGAGAATGCTCATGAAGAGTTTATGAGAAACAGGGGTGAAGCGATGGATAGAATAGGGGAGTATCTAAGAGAGAGGGCGATTCTTCGATAAGGCTTTCTTGCGGGCCGAAGTCGAGTCTGCCTCTTTCGTATCGACGAGCCCAGATACCTTTTGCCTGTGTGATAGAATAGAGTAG
>OFCA01000048.1_pt1 | contig 19252 bp, 17 predicted proteins | sample 1520721 | NCBI WGS metagenome assembly OFCA01 (sample SAMEA3696450, study PRJEB22514) | metagenome | biome: water; feature: marine; material: hydrothermal vent | place: Pacific Ocean | collected 2014-08-16 | depth 1514 m
GAGCGTCGTCTGAGCTTTTTATGCTTCTTTTTGTTGGCGGGAGTCTCGGTCAGAACTGTGGTGTTTCCTTCGTATCCATGGCCACGGTAGCCCTTGCGCTCATGAGAGTTTCAATTTCCTGACCGATCAGGCTCTGAAGAGAGTCATTGGCTGCATCGAGGGCTTCGCGGAGGGTATGACCATCGTAAGGGTTTCCCTCATGTGCCCGGGCATGAAGGATGAAGCACTCTTTGGCACTGGTGATGAAGGTGGACTTGTTGCCAAACTCGTAGCGTTTGTGGACTTTGCCCTTGGCGATACAGGCCACATCGGGTTCATAGAAGCTGTAGAGCTTGTTCTTGCTGTCTCGGCTCTGCTTTAAAAGGCGCTGGCACTGCTCGATGAGTGTCTTGTCTTTTTCATTCAAGGCAATTGATTGGGCTTCGACCTTGAGGAGGATCTCCCGGACTACCCGTCCCAGGCGGGACTTGAGTTTCTTGAGGGCTTTGTGTTTCCGTTTGAACTGTTTGGCATGGTGGTAGCGTCCGACCTTCAAAAGCAGTCGCTTCCCTGTACGAATGTAGCTCTGTCGCAGCTTGATCCCCTGGGATCTCGCCAGTTTCCGCAACAGCACCAATCCCTTGTAATAGAGTTTGGCGTCGGTGGGATAGGCGATATTCTTCTCCTGTACGGTCGAATCGATGACAGCGGTTTTAAACCCTACTCTTGAACCCGCTCTTGATGGTCTCTTGCAACAGGGCATAAAGCTTTTTCTTTTTCAAACGCCCCCGGAAGCGGCTCAAAGAGCTTCGGTCGAGAAGAAAGCGGTGTTGGAAGACTTTCTCTCCGCAGAAGTACTGGTAATAGGGATTCTCCAGGTAGGCCAGACCACCCGTTCATCACTCAGATTGAACATGTATCGCAGGTAGTGCAGCCCCACCATCAGGCGGATTGGTTTATTGGGATGGCCGGTAGTGGAGAGATAGGCCTCTTTGAGCTCCTCTTCAAGACTCTCTCAATCGATACTCTCAGCCAGTTTGACGAGAGGATGTTCTGGATCGATGAGATCTCGCAGCAGACGATGATGCCCAAAGAGGGTCACCTCCTCCTTGGATTCCTGAACCATGCCACCTCCAAAACTGCAGGATTCTGACAGGCTAAAACTCCCTATCTTGTATTTTAGGGTAGCGAAAAAGTGCTCAAAATGCCCTTAAATGGGAGGTTTGTGGTGGTTGCACGGTCAACTATTTAAGATTTTCATACAGCTTCGACACCAGACTCAGGAGAAAGAGTCCGCAACGCAAAAGTGTCGGGGCCTCAACTCCACAAAGAAGGGGGCATCGGCAAATATCTCATTGAAACGAGAATGAAGTCCCTACTCCAGTCAGATGGACTTCTTATTTTCAAAGCCACACATAATCTGCATGGACTTCGATGCCAAATCACGAGGGGTGCAGTTGGCGGGGTTCTCTCATAAAAAAGAGATCTCTATATAAAAAACAATCATGAAGACGCTCTCTTAAGTCGCCTAATCAGGGAGTAGGAAATCCAGAAATTATACAAGTTGCGGGGTAGCACCCTGCGGCAAGCCGCAGAGCGGTTCTCAATAGCCGCTGACGCTGACCATATAGTTGATATATGTTAGCATCGGCTCCATGAAGAAGACGGACATCGTGGTTACGAAGGCTGCGATGCCGACGATGACGACAAGCGGTCTCGAAGAGTTGACCCCGACAGCCTCGATTCCTGCTACAGGAGGCTTGAGGAACATATAGACTATCAGTTTCAGATAGTAGTACGCTGCAATCGCACTATTGAGCGCCATGATGATTGCAAGCCAAATATATCCGGCATCGACAGTGGCGCTGATGATATACATCTTACCCCAAAAGAGGCTGAATGGGGGAACTCCTGTAAGCGAAAGCATGAAAATAGCCATAATGACAGCTCCCATAGGAGATGTGCTTATGAGACCGGAGAATTTCTCGTAGGGATGGTGGAAGCGGCTGTGATATCTGTTTTTCTTGTGTCTGCTTATCCAGAGCATAGCGAAAGCACCCAAGTTGGTAAAGAGGAAGAGTCCGTAATAGAGGAAGATACCACTATAAGCCTTGGTCGTATCCAGAGCCAGTGCCGCCATCACGAATCCCGCATGCGAAATAGAGCTGTAAGCGAGCATTCTCTTGACATCGAGCTGAACGAGAGCCATTATATTGGCAAGAGTCATAGTGACTATTGCGAGTGCTATAACCATATATCTGACCGACTCCATCCCGAGATCTATATAGAAGCCTATCACTCTCACGGCAACGACCATCATTGCAATTTTGGGCACGATCGACATATATCCCGCCATGGGAGCACTTGCACCCTCATAGACATCTGGTGTCCACATATGAAAAGGCATTAGAGAGACTTTGAAACCAATTGCGACCAATAGAAGTACAGCTCCGCCAATTATAGGCAGGACGATCCCAGCCTCGTTCATTCTCTGCTGAAGTACCTTTGCTACATCGAAAAGCTCTACCGAACCGCTTACGGCATAGATTGCAGCAGAACCCATCACGAAGAAACCGGCAGCCATGGCACCCATTGTGAAATATTTGATAGCGGCTTCATGCGAGCCTGGCGTATTGTGCATAGCTATCAGTGTATAGAGTGCCAGCGAAGCCGTCTCGAGACCGACGAAGATAAGAATCAGATTGTCACTTGCCACCATGAATTGAAAACCTGCAACCATAAAGAGGAAGAGTGAAAAGAACTCTGGATAGGAGTATTCATGAAACCTCTTTTGTGTCAGAGCAAGGGGAATAAATAGCATTGAAGCCAATAGAATCAAGAGTTGTGAAAGAACCGATATGCCGTCGATCAGCATTAGATCAAAAAAGCCTCGTTCATTGATACTCAAACTCAATGTCGCTCCAAAATCCACGAAGAGAACAAGGATAGAGAGCATCACGAAGAGGCTCTTGTCCATATCCTTCTTCAACAAATCGATAATCATTATGAGCAGTGCACCGCTGACAATGACCAGCATTGGAGATAGCGTGATCAGATTGAGTGATGCCATGCTTATATCTACAGCCTGCAACATTATTTTGCCTCCTTGGTGCGCTTGCTAACTACTATTACGGACTTCGCCTCGGAAGTCTGTGCCTTCTCATGCATGAAAGTCACGAGAGCCTTGACACTGTTGTCTATGGGGCCCAGAACAGGTTTGGGATAGACTCCGAGCCAGACGACCAGTGCCACAAGAGGTACGAGAGCAGTAAGCTCTTTCGAATCGAGATCGGGAAGTTTGGCATTTGCCTCGTTCGTTACCGGCCCAAAGAAAGACCTTTTATACAAAGAGAGCATATATATCGCCCCAAGGATGATAGATGTACCCGCCAAGAGTGTCAACATCGGCGAAATCTTGAAGAATCCCGCGAGAGAGAGATACTCTCCTATGAATCCTATAGTAAGCGGCAGACCGACGGAAGCCATCATCATAATACCGAAGATTAGGGCATATTTGGGCATTACCAAAGCCAAACCTCCAAATTCGCTCATCAGCTTCGTATGTCTTCTATCGTATATTACACCGACGAGGAGAAAGAGAGCTCCTGAGACGATACCGTGAGAGAGCATCTGGAATATCGAACCACTGATACCTTCGGCATTCATGGCGAAGGTACCAAGAACTATCACACCCATGTGCGAAATGGAAGAGTAGGCGATAACCTGCTTCATATCCTTCTGTGCATACGCAACCATTGCAGTGTAGATAATCATGATTATGGCGATGATTGCAACCGGCGTGATGTAGGCGACGGAGGCATCTGGAAACATGGGAAGCGAAAATCTAACGAAACCGTAGCTACCCATCTTCAAAAGTACTGCGGCAAGAATTACCGAACCGACAGTAGGTGCCTGTCCATGCGCATATGGAAGCCATGTATGGAAAGGAAACATGGGAACCTTGATTGCGAAACCGAGAAAAAAGGCCCAAAAGAGCCACTTCTGGATAGAGAGAGGTAGAACGAGAGCATACCAATCGGTTATGGCGAAACTCCAGACACCCGAGACGGAGTGGTAAACATATGCCATATAGAGCATACCTACCAGCATCACGAGCGAACCTGCAAAGGTATAGAGGAAGAACTTGATTGCCGCATAGAGTCTAAGCTCTCCACCCCAAGCACCTATGATATAGAGCATCGGAACGAGCGAAAACTCCCAGAAAAGGTAAAATACTATAGCATCGAGGGATACGAAAACACCGATCATCGCAACTTCGAGGAAGAGAAGTGTGATTATCATGTTTTTCAAATCCTTCTTTACATTGAGCGCTATGATACCGACAAGTGTCATCAGAGCCGCCATAATGACGATAAATAGGCTTATACCATCCACTCCGAGATAGTAGTTGATACCAAATTCACTTACCAGCGGTATATATTCGATAAATTGAAAACCACCGTTACTATTGTCGAAGGCGAACCAGAGCCAGAGTGTGAGCAAAAATTCGATAGTTGCCACACTGATACCATAAACTCTGATACTCTTCTTTCCAACCAAGAATCCCAGTATCGCCGCAACGAGCGGGAAAAAGACCAATACACTTAAAATATTTTCCATCCGTTTCTCCTTAACTCTTCAGTGCGGCAAACAGAGCCAATACCGCCAGAGCGATTGCACCTATGGCAATCCACCTCAGATAATCCGAGAGATTACCGCTTTGAGCCTGGCGTGCGGCATCTCCACTCTCTTCGATTATGTTCGCTATACCGTCAACGGTCGCATCCACAACCTGCATATCCACCTCCTTCCATGCTATCTCGGAAAGCTTGGCATATGGCTCTGAGAAAGTGTTTTTATAGAAAATCGGTATATAGTACTGATTGCTCAGAACTTTGTAGATTTTGCTCTTTTCCACCTTTTCATCTCTTCTAAGCCTTACAGAGTAGAGCCTAAAGGCAAGCAAAATACCGCCAAGCGCAATAAGCGTAGTGGCTACGGTCAGCGTAGCGACCATATGATGAGTATGCTCACTCATTTCGTAAGCAGGCAGCATCTCGGTGACGAACTCCATGAACGACTCTTTGTGCCAGCCGAAAACAACTGCCAAAATACCCAGAGGCAACATACCCCAAAGTACATAATTCTGCACTTCATGAGGGTGAAAACCGAGTTTTTTATATCTCTCGTCGCCCCAGAAGGCTATAAAGACCAGTCTGAAGCTATAGAAAGCCGTCATACCCGCCGTGAGCCAGAGGATGAACCAGATAATATATGTATGCTCGTTGAAGGCCACTTCGAGAATAGTATCTTTGGAGTAGAATCCGGCAAGAGGCCAGATACCACAGAGTGCGAGTGAAGCGACTCCCATGTAGATATATGTCCACTTCATCACCTTCTTGAGTCCACCCATCTTGAAGATATCGAGCTCATCGTGCATGGCGTGCATCACATTACCGGCACCGAGGAAGAGCAGTGCTTTGAAGAAAGCGTGTGCTGCAAGGTGGAAAAGTGCCACCCAGTACGCACCCAGACCCGCCGCAGCGAACATATAGCCAAGCTGCGAAAGTGTGGAGTAGGCGATGATTCTCTTCAAGTCTCTGTTTACAAGCGCCATGGAGGCGGCGAATATCGCTACGAATGTACCCAGTGAAGCTATAAAATAGCTCACTTCGGGAATGAGTTCGTAGAGGGGATTGGCTCTGATAACGAGGTAAACACCAGCCGTAACCATGGTAGCGGCGTGTATGAGGGCCGAAACCGGAGTCGGACCCTCCATTGCGTCGGCAAGCCATGTGTGCATTGGAAACTGTGCCGATTTACCCATCGCGCCGATAAAGAGAAAGATACCTATCATTACAAGAAGACCATGATCAAGACCAGGTACAACCTCGAAAACCTTGTCATACTGCAAAGAGCCTACATTCCAGTAGATGAGGAATATACCCACCAACATCCCGAGGTCTGCGATACGGTTCATTATAAACGCCTCGTTCGCCGCCCAAGAAGGAGATATCGAAGGATTCACATCTCTGCCTACATCCTCTTTGTGGTACCAGAAGCCTATCAATAGCCACGAGCAGACTCCAACCCCTTCCCATCCTATGAAAAGGCCGAGGAAGTTGTCGCTCATGACGAGCACCATCATCGAGAAAACGAAGGCCGAGAGATAGGAGAAGAATCTATTGAAACTCCTGTCGTGCTCCATGTAACCGTTGGAGTATATATGAACGACCATGGAGACCAGTGTAACCACCGTCATCATAACTGCCGAAACGGCATCGACATTGAAGCCGAAGGGTATATACATATCTCCTGCCACAATCCAATCCATCAGCTTGATATGAACCTCTCCATGCTCTACGACATGCATCAAGACTTTGGCAGATGAGAAGAACGATACGAAGAGCAGTATAGATGTAACAACTCCAGTCATCTGTCTCTTCGGACTCATTGCGAACAGTGCCGCAAACAGCGATCCGACAAGCGGCGCAAAAAGTGCGGTATAAACTAATGTTTCCATCCTTACCCCTTCATCATTGTGAACTCGTCGAGATCGAGTGTGCCGTACTTTTTGTAAAGCAGAATCAAAAGACCCAGTCCCACCGCAACCTCACTGGCGGCAACCGCCACAATAAAGAAGGCAAACATCTGTCCTGCCAGATCGTGGTGGTAGCTCGATATGGCGGCAAAAGCCACATTGGCGGCATTTAGCATAATCTCCGTCGCAAAGAAGAGCATAAGAAGATTCTTCCTTCTTATAACCCCCACCAGACCGATACTGAAGAGTATCGAAGCCAATATCAAATAGTGTCCAAGTCCTATCATTTCGAATCCTTTGCTTCGCCGCCCTCTAATTCGGCATCCTTGATTTTGGATAGACTCCTATCCATCTTTTTGCCGGCAAGAATGATACCGGCCACCATGGCCACCAGAAGCATAATGGCAGCCACTTCGAAGGGTACGAGATATTTGGTAAAGAGCACCAGCCCCACAGCCTGAGGATTGTTCGCGCCAGCCATTGGGGGATAGAAAGCTGGAGCTCCGTTGGCTATCGATGGCGCAGCGAATATAACTACCAGCATAAGTGCCGTCAGGCCGCCCAGTATGAATACCGTCATTGCAGGAGCGTTTTTCTCTTTCACCACTCCGGTAGCGTCGAAGAACATCATACCGAAGGCATATAGTGCCATCACCGCTCCAACATAGACTATTAGCTGAACCACTCCAAGGAAATCGGCTCCCAATATGAAAAAGAGCCCGGAAATCAATACCATTCCGGCCGCCAACGATGTCATGGAGTAGAGAATGTTCCTGCTCCATACCGTAACGGCGAAGAGTGCGACAATCGATATCGAGAGAAAGTAAAATGCAAAAGTTTCCATCTCCGCTCCTTAATACGCCAAAGGCGTTTTTTTGACATTTTCGTCGGCATTCGGAGATATCGCACCGAAACCGGGAAATTCACTCTGCTCGGCCAGCTGTTCGAGAGGTGTAAGCATATCCTCCAAAGTGGAGAAGCTCGCTCTCTGCTCGCTCGATGTCTCATATCTTCCACCGTGCACGATAGCCAGCTCGGGACAGACCTCCGCGCAGTATCCGCAGAAGATGCAGCGCCCGAAGTTGATTGTATATTCGCTCACCTCCTTGCGCTGATTCTCGTCATACCTCGTATCTATGCGGATACAGTTGGCGATACATATCTTTTCGCAAAGGCCACAGCCGATACATCTATAGTGGCCGCTCTCGAGCAGTCGCTTCATCTGATGTATCGCTCTGTATCTCGGTGCGATGGGCATCTTTTCGAACGGATACTTGACAGTGTGCATATTCTTTTTGAAGAGAGCCTTGTACATCTCTCTGAATGTCACCTTCAAACCGGTAAAGAGCTCCAGCTTCACAGAGCGCTCCACAACCTGTTTGAATTTCTCCATACCACTTTTTGGACTCTCACCCAAATCGAGCATTCTGTAGTTCTGCGTCCCTATATTACGGTCTTTGAACTCTTCCAAACTCATTTTCTCCTCCTTATACCATCATCCAGAGACCTGTTAGGGTCACATTGATTACCGCCAGCGGCATCAGAACTTTCCAGCACAGCCACATCATCTGATCGGGTCTTACATGAGGCCAAGATGCCCTGACCCACAACATGAGGAAGAAGAAGAGAGAGACCTTCAACACGATCGCCAGCCCTCCCGGGAGAAAGCCCCATGAGTTGAATCCACCCAGGAAGACGATTGCGGCAATAAAGCCGATAGTTATCATGTTGGCATACTCACCGATGAAGAACATACCCCATCTCATACCGCTGTACTCCGTCGCATATCCCGCCACTATCTCGGCTTCGTGCTCGAGCAAGTCGAAAGGTGTCCTGTTGGTCTCGGCAAATCCCGCAATCAGGAAGAGTATGAAAGCAAGAGGCTGTTTCCATATCAACCACTCGCCCATACCTCCGCTCTGATAGTTGTTGAAATCTATCAGAGAGAGAGAACCCACTATCATGATAGGAGCGAGCATGGAGAGCCCTGTGACAACCTCGTAGCTGAGAAACTGAACCGCCGTACGGGCCGCACCTATGAGTCCCCATTTGTTTCTCTGTGCCATACCGGCAAGCAGCGGACCATAGAGACCTGCCGCCATCATCCCCAGTATGAAGAGAATACCGATATTCAAATCGGCAACGATAGCTCTTACCGTCATACCGAAAAGTTTGAACTCAGGCAATAGCGGAACGGCGGCAAGTGCGATAAAGGCTGTCGCCGCCGTAATGATAGGTGCGAACATGAAAATGAGTCTGTTGGCTCCCGACGGAATGAAATCCTCTTTGGTAAAGAGCTTTATTCCGTCTGCCGCAATCTGCAACAATCCGTAGGGACCGACATGCATCGGTCCGTATCTTCTCTGCATGAAGGCCAGTACCTTTCTTTCGATATAGGTACCGAAACCGGCAAGCGCCGATATGATAGCCAGTACCAGTATCGCCTTTATGATAGTGCCAATGATATATCCGTCCATCTCTACACCCTTTTGATAGTTACTTTGGAATATCTACTCTCACCAAAGAGTGAGATGACATCCTCGCCGCTTTTAAAATCGGGAATCTCCACGATATCTCCACTCATACGATCGTCCGCTTCCACATCCAAAACGATCGAAGCACCGTCGAAGAGCACCTCCACTCTCTCTCCCAGCTCCTGCGCGCGCTCAGGAGATGCACGCAGGGCAAACTTCTCGAATATCTGGTGCGCCTTGTCCGTAAAGTCGCTAAACTGTCTTGGAGGATTGCACCTGTAGGCTATATCTCCTTCCGAGATGACGATACTATCGTCCAACTTCTTCGGATTGCTTCTGCTTGCCCGCCTTTTGATAGTAGCGAGTCTGTATCCTCTCTTTTCGGTACCGTCGTTTAGATAGTAGTTGGGCATCTCATCGAATTTGACACACTGGAAGCCCTTCTCCACCGGAAGCTCTTGTGTCCATTCAATCGTCAGTTCTCTCCCCATACCCAACTCGTTCATAATATCGTTGAGCTCGTATCCGCCATATTCCAGTGCAGCATTGGTAGGTACGACCTGCTTGTTCATCGTTACGAAGGTTCCCTCCTGCTGATTCATCGCCGGCATATCCAGATCGCCGTCTCCAAGCGCGGAGAGCCTGAAGTCTCCTGGGGCGTTATAGCCGATAGTGTAGCCCTCACACTCGTCATCCAGTTCGCAGATAAGCGCCACTCCCAGAGAGTTGCTTTTTGGCGGAGTCATCACCACCTTCATGGAGCAACTCTTTTCTATCAACGCTATCAGTTTCGCAATATTTTCGTAGTGCGGGTGGAAGAAGAGATCCTCTCCGGCTATCAGTGCGAAGCTCTCCTTCTTCTTCATCATCTTGGCGAAGATCTCATCGAAGTTCTCCGCATCTCCTCCAAGGCGCTCCACAAGAAGATTGTGCTCGTACTCTATCTCTTTTTCGACCATCTGAGGCACCTTCTTTTTGACCTCTTTCTCCTCGCCGGTCTCTTTGTCGAGAAGCTTTTCGACTACCTCTTTCATCACCTTCTCTTTGACAGTCTTCTTTCTCTTTTCGTGGAAGGTATCGAGATAATTCAGCACTCCTTTGGGGAGCTTCTTTCTATCGGCGAAGAGGTCCAAGATGAGATAGAGCGCAGCCTCTTCATCACCCGGTCTGTGCTCGAAACATTCGACACTCCTACCGAAGGTCGGTACCAATCTGTCGCCGACGGGGTGGAAGTAGAAGCCCGCACCCTTGTTTATCTTCTGTATATTGTTGAAGACATATCTTGCATTGGGATTGTCGTTTCTGAGTTTGGAGCCGACAGAGATTACAAAGTCGCACTCTCTCATAATCTCTCTGAAGTCGTTAGGATAGAGACTGTGCCCACTTGCGTGTGCATAAGCATCGAGGAATTTCTGAAATGCTCTGGCTTCGGGATTGTAGAGTTTCATGCCGAATTTCTCTTTGAGTCTCTGTAGCATCAGAGCCTCTTCGTTGCTCACCATGGAGCCGAAACGAATCGTATCCGCTCCCTTTATGGCCTCTACGGCCGCTTTGAGTGCCGTGGCATCTCTTTTTACATCCCTATTTTCGAAGTCGTAGGCGAATCTTCCGGCACCGCAGAGGCTTACATAGTTCCACTCGTTTTTGACTCTGAATATCTTCTCTTCTGTATTGTCTATAGAGTCGAATCTGGTTTCGTAGAATATCTGGCAGCCGCTACTACAGTGCGTACATGTAGCCGGGACCTCTCTCAACTCCCAGGGATTGGCTTTGTAAACGAAGTCTCTTTCGGTCAGTGCTCCGACCGGGCAGACCGCCGTACACTCCCCGCAATCCGAACAGTTGGTATATTCGGTACCGTTGCTCGGAACGATAATCGATTTTTGCAACTTGTTCCACATGGCGTATGCGTCTTTGGGAGCGCTCTGCTTGTAGGACTTGTCCACTGCAGCTCCACCTCTTGGACCTGTCTTGAGCGCACTGTCGCCTATCATATCCTTACAGACGGTTACACAGCGCTCGCAGACGATACAGAGTCCGGCATCGTAATGCAGTACGCTACTCCAGTTCTTGGTCTCTCTTTTGGTATCCGCTATCGCGAAACGCTGAGAATCCACCTCCAACTCGAGAGTATAGTTCTGAAGCTCACACTCTCCGTGCTGGTCGCAGACACCGCACTGCAGAGGGTGATTTACATCGTAAACCTCCATAATGGCACGACGCTCTTCCATTATCTCTTCACTCTGTGTAACAATCTGCATGCCGTCCTTGGCTTTCGTGTTACATGCGTATGCTCTCTTGCCGTCGGCCTCCACCAGACACAGGCGGCAGGCCAGTGTCGGAGAACAACGGGTAAGATAACATATCGCGGGGATGAATATACCGTTCGCCCTCGCGGCATTCAGAACATACTCCCCTTCGTATGTCCTGCACTCTACGCCGTCGATGGTGATTGTTATTTCGTTTCTACTCATCGTCGCTACCTACTTTTTTGATTTGGGCTTTGCTGAATCTATATGAGGATACCGCAAAGCTGCTTAATCCGATATCGAATGTCGGATTGAGAGCAACCGTTCCTTTCATCGATGTATCAATGCTAAACACTCTTTCGTAGTGTATGCCATCGACTTCGAAACTCACTCTCTCTCCATCCTCGAGCTTGGCCGCCGCCGCAAACTGCGCCGAACCCTTCAGTACCGCTTCTTCTGCCGAGAGTTGGGAGCACTTCGCCGTGAATGGATTGAATTGACGCTTTTCATCGCATCTGTAGATTATCGTACCGTCGAAGCTCTCCAACTCGTCCGGCTCGAGAGGCAACTCCTGTGAATCAAAGAGCGCATCTTCGAGCTCGTATCCCCGTCTGTCGCTTCCATCGATGCCGAATCCATTTTCGAGACTGTCGAACTCCACCCTGCGAAAACCTCTCTCTTCGGGCAGATAGGGTGTCAAATCCACCACATTCTCCATCTCTATCCCAAGGGCAGCTGCGATATCCGCCAACTCGTAACCTTCATAGCCAAGCGCGGCATTGGTGGGAACGACTCTCTTTTCAAGAGTCGTGAATGTTCCCTCCTGCTGATTGAGTGCCGGCATATCCAAGTCTCCATCGCCCAGAGCGCTCAGGACGAAATCTCCTGGAGCGTTGTAGCCGACAGTATATCCCTCTTTCATCTCGCAAAGCTCACAGATGAGAGAGACACCCAGAGTGTTGGAGGCAGGAGGCACTATAATAAGATCGAAATCGCTATATCTCTCGATTACTGCGAGATACTTGGCTATATTTTCGGCTCCGGGGTGCGCGTAGAGGTCGGCTCCGGCAATGAGTGTGAATCTTCTCCTCTTCCAGAGCATAGACTTGATCTCTTCGAGCTCTTCCTCCGAGACATTGCTCTCGGCACTCAGATAGCCGATATCGAGATCGTCGATAAGCTTCAGGAGCTTTTCGGGAGCTCTTCGCCTATCTATCAGTGTCGCTGCCAAAAGAGCCGCCACACCCTCTTCGCTTCCAACCTCGTATTTGACGAAGGATGTGACTATATTTCTGATTCTTCCATCCTCGAGCGGATGCAGATAGGCCACCTGTGCCTTCTCTCTCTTGACCGCTGTGGATATCGCATATTTCACCATCGGAGCGTCATCATAGATTCTCGTACCAAGCACCACGATACTCTGTGATTTCGCCACTCTCTTCAAGTCTCCGCTATATAGCCTTCTTCCAGATGCCCTTGAATAGGCTCTCATGAAATCCTGATAGGCTTTGGCTTCGTCACAGACGAGATTGGCGCCGGTCTTCTCTGCGATTTTGCAGAGTAAAAGAGCCTCTTCGTTGCTTATCATGGAGGAGAAGCGTATATTTTCGGCCCTCTCGAAGGCTTCTACCGCTCGAGAGAAAGCCGCTTCATCCCTGCGCGAAGCTCTGTTTTCGAAGTCGTAACCGAATCTTCCCGCCCCGCAAAGCGAACTGAACTCGAAATCGTTGGTGACTCTGTATATCTTTTCGACAGGATTGTCTATAGACTCGTGTTTTACTTCATAGTTGAGCTGGCAGTGTGCACTACAGTGCGCGCAACTTGCCGGAATAGCTCTAAGCTCCCAGGCATTGGCACTATACTTGAAATCGGTGCTAACCAGTGCTCCCACAGGGCAGACCGCCATACACTCGCCACACTCCGCACAGTCATCGTCACTTTTGACATTGACGATTGTGGACTTGTAGCCTCCTGTACTTATCTGTAGAGCTTCGTCTCCCACTATCTCGTTGCATACACGAACACATCTTTCGCACATGATGCACAAAGAGGGATCGTAACTGATGAAGCCCCAGTTACGCATAGGCCTATGCTGTTCTCTCGCTGCGAACTCTTGGCGGTCAATCCCGTACTCCAGTGTTCTGTTTTGCAGCTCGCACTCTCCACTCTTGTCGCAGACACCACACTCGAGAGGGTGGTTTACATCGTAGAGTTTTACAATCTTTTGCCTCTCTCTTTCGATAGTCGGAGTATTGGTCTTTATTACCGCTCCATCGACCACCTTCTCCTGACAGGAGAGTATCACTCCATCCACACCCTCGACCTCGACCATACACATACGGCATGAAGAGATAGGTTCGAGCTTACTTAGGTAACACATCGTCGGAATATATATGCCGTTCTCTCTCGCCGCCTGAAGAATGGTTTTGCCCTTCGTTACCTGCAGCTCGACACCGTCTATCGTAACTTTGACTATATTTTCATTCATATCGACACTACTCATCTCACACCGCCACCATAGAGATATAATAGCAACGCATACAGCGTTCGGCTTCCGCTATCGCCTGCTCTCCGGTAAAGCCGATATTGACTTCGAGGTTGTTGCTTCTCCTCTCGTCAGCTTCAAGCTTCTTGCTTACATTCCTTGCTATACCGGGCATCCAGCCGCTGATTTTCTCATTCTTGTTATAGACCTTCAGCTTGTTCAGATGGTCTTCCATAATCTCTTCGTCGGTCAGGGAAACCTTGCCGTCATAGATATATCTGGATATCACCGATGCAGCCCGTCTAGCCTGCCCGACGGCATTGACTATCGTCATTGGTCCATATTCACAGTCTCCCGCGGCAAACAATCCAGGTCTGCTTGTCATATAGTCGCGTCCATTCGTCAGGAGAGTGTTCCAGCTTGTAAGTTCGAGATTCCACTCCTCGGGAAGAATACTCAAATCAGCCGACTGCGACACCGCTGGGATAAGCCAGTCGCACTCTATTTCAAAATCGGCCCCCTCTATCTTGACGAGCTTCGGTCGTCCTCCGTCAGGGTCTGGTTGAAGCTCGTATCTGTTGACTATGAGCTTCTTGAGTTTGTTGTTCTCATCGACTATCCTCTCTACTGCAGAATGGAATATGAACTCAACTCCCTCCTCCACGGCTTCGTGATACTCTTCGTAGGTTGTGTTTCTGATTATCGTCTTCTCATCCCTTCGATAGAGCATAATGACCTTTTTGGCTCCTTCACGAATACAGCATCTAACCACATCCATGGAGGTGAATCCGCCGCCGACACAGACCACCACTTTATCTTTTAGTTCATTGGATGCGGGAGAACCGATTGCGTATTTGTTCCAGAGATTGACCTTGTCGAGCATCTGGATGGCTCCCCAGTAGCCCTCCATATCCGCCCTCTCGTTCTGCGCTCGAATCTTTTTCGAAAGACGGGTACCAAAGGCAAGAAGTACGGCATCATACTCTGCATCGAGCTCTTTGAGCCTCTGGGCATCGACCCTGTGATTGGTATAGACATTGACCGTAGGAAGAGAGGTTACGAGCTCTATATCTTTGTTGTACTTCTCTATCGGCATCCTGTATTGAGGCACACCGACAGCCACCTCACCACCCAACACGGGAAGCTCTTCGTAGATATCTACCGCTATACCTTCGAGTCCGAGGTAGTATGCGGCTGTCAATCCGGCAGGACCCGCCCCTATTATCGCTACCTTCTTGCCGTCGTTTCTCGGAGCTTTGGGCTCGACGGGATGCAAAAAACCGATACCGTGATCTGTTTCGTAGTCGGCCCCGAGCCTCTTGAGCTCCATGATAGATACCGGCTCATCGAGATTGGCGCGCCTACAGGCATCTTCACAAGGGTGTGGACATACTCTGCCGCAGGTGTGGGCAAGAGGCATAGACTGTCTTGTGGCTTTGAGAGAGTCTGTAAGAACCATATCTCTGACACCCTCGATATATGCGGGAATATCTACATGCGAAGGGCACATATCCATACATGGTGCCGTAATCTTCGCTATATACTTGCACTCCTCGTCATATTCCGCCGATTTGATACCTTCTGCTATACAGGTATCGAACTGCTCTTTGTAGTTGTCCATCAGATCGAGAATGGGCTTGGGAACGGTGCGCCCTATTTCGCACTTGGAGGTCAGCATCATGGTTTGCGACACTTCACGCAGATGTTCTATATCTTCGAAAGCCCCTTCTCCACGCCCTATCTTGTCGAGTAAATCATAAAGGATTCTTCCCCCCCAGCGCCCCGGCGTACACCGCCCGCAAGCCTCGGAGTATTTCTGATACTGTGCGGCATACTCCATAGCCAACCTTACGGCATCTATATTCTCATCGAAGATCGCCACTCCATCCCAGCCTACAAAGGCGCGGCTTCTGGTCTCTTCGTCATAGTTCTCCGGCAGCCTGAACTCCGACTCGACCCACTCTTCGGGACTCTTCCCTCTGTTGTCGATCTCTTCGCCACGCCAGGTGGAGAAAACTACCTTAGCCATCATTCAGCCTTTTTTTTGACTACTATAGTCCAGTCCACTTCATTGAACTTCAGAGAATTCATCAGCTCGCAACCGTGCTCTTTGACCAGATCGGCACTCTTTTGAATAGGAGAGAAATCGCCTATCTCGAAGAGGAAAATACCCACCTCTCCATTTGCGAGATCACTCTCTATCAATTCGATCATTCGGTCGTAAAAGTTCTCTTTCAGGTGTCTCAAATCGTATCTCTTCATAGCTAATCCTTTCCTGCCGTTCGGTTATCGGTCCACTTCACCGAAGACTATGTTGGTACTGCCGATAATGGTGACGACATCCGCTATATATGTACCCGGAAGAATATCTTGTAGTATTCCGGTATGGAAGAAGCTGGGCGCCCTACATTTGAGTCTGTATGCGTACGGCTCCCCCTCCGAGCGTATGAGGAATCCAAGCTCACCCTTGGGTGATTCGGTAGGTGCATATACCGTTCCTTTCGGCGGACGCATTCCCTGCGTAACAAGTACGAAGTGTCGCATCAGTGCGTAGTTCTGTGTCATAATCTCCTCTTTGGGAGCCGATATATATCTGGGGGCGTGTGCCATCAGACGAGCTTCGGTTTCGGGATACATCTCGATCAGCTGTCTGAGAATCTTTATCGACTCCTTCATCTCTTCCATATAGAGACGATAGCGGCCGTAACTGTCGCAACGATCGCTTACGGGTATGTCGAAATCGAGCTCCTCGTAGAGTTCGTACGGCTCCTCTTTGCGGATATCGTACTCTATTCCAGAGCCTCTGAGCATTATTCCAGAGCAGCCCCAGCTCATCGCCTGTTCGGGAGTGACTATACCAACATCCTCCAGACGCATCTTCCAGATGCGGTTTTGTGTCAGCAGGTCTTCGTAGAGCTTTATCTGCTCGGGGAGCTCGTCGAGAAATTTCGAAAGACTCTGCAGCCAACCTTCGGGAAGGTCGAGGGGCACTCCTCCGATTCTCACCGCCGAGTGTGTCAGACGGGCACCGCAGTACTCCTCCATCAAATCCATCGCATACTCTCTCTCCCTGAAGGCGTAGAGGAATATCGACATGGCACCCACATCCAGTGCATGGGTGGCGAGGAAGAAGAGGTGCGAAATGATTCTGTTGAGCTCCAGCAGCATCGTTCTTATCACCTGCGCTCTTCTTGGCACCTCGAGACCTATGAGCTTCTCCACGGCATGTGCGAAAGCGTAGTTGTTCGCTGTAGAGGCGATATAGTCGAGACGGTCGGTAGTGGGGAGAAATTCGTTGTATATCATATTCTCCGCCATCTTCTCCACACCCCTGTGGAGATAGCCGATATCGGGCAGAGCCTTGACTACCTGCTCACCCTGAAGTTCGAGTATCAGACGCAGCTGTCCGTGTGCGGAAGGGTGCTGGGGTCCGAAGTTGATAACCATCGTATTGTCGTCTCTTTCGAAATTCAGGTTTTCGAAAAAGGGTCGAAGTTTATTTGGCTCCTGCATACTCTCTCCTACTTTCTTTTCTCGAGGACCTTATGCTGTCCTCCCTGGTAATCGCTCAATGGAGCGGAGCTGTACTCGATAGGAGTATCCGTCGTATCCACGAGCGAGGCATCGGCACCGAAGGGAACTTCGTGCCCCACTCTGGCAAACCTCTTCGTATCGTATCTGTCGATACGAGCCGGGTCTCTATTCTCCGGCCCTATGACATCTCTGTACTCTTTGCCGAAAATCTTGTCCACCTCGTACCATGAGGCGAACTCGTCACCCTCGAGAGGATAGCTCTTTCTCAGAGGATGCCCCTCCCAGTCGTCGGGCATTATGATACGCTTGAGATAGGGGTGGTTGTTGACATATATGCCGAACATGTCATACATCTCTCTCTCGGCGAATTTGGCCATATCGTAGAGAGGCGTTATACTCTCTATCGCCTGTTTCTCGGCTATGCGGGTGAGCACTCTGAGTCTCTTCCTCTCCTTCATATTCAGTAGCTGATAGAATATCTCGAACTCTCCATCCTGCGCGAGATAGTCTATGGCGCTGAGCTCGGAGCAGACCGAGTACCCGCACTCATCCCTGAGATTCCCGAGGACGGCTATGTTGTCCGAGGGCTCTATCTCAAGGACGAGCTGCCCCAGCTCGACATAGCTATCTTTCACTTTGGCAACAGCCGAAACATTTCGCACGACCGACACGAAATGCTCATCCTCTACCGCCAATCTGGGCACCTGCGGCGCCACCCAGAAACGGTCGTTGTACTTCGCTCTTTTCTGGACATTGTCCTTGGGTACATATCTTCTCATTATACGAACCTCTGCTTTCTGTTCTTCTTCATATCCGCCGACTCTCTGCGAATCTTCTTCTGAAGCATCATCATCGCATACTGGAGAGTCTCGGGACGGGGCGCACAACCGGGGAGATAGATATCTACAGGAATAATCCTATCCACCCCCTGTACCGTGGCGTAGGTATTGAACATTCCGCCCGTATTGGCACAGCTACCCATCGAGATGACCCACTTGGGTTCGGCCATCTGGTCGTAGAGACGACGGGCAAACTGAGAGTGTTTCTTGGAGAGTGTACCCGCAAGTATCATCACATCCGCCTGCCTCGGAGAGGCGCGGAATATCACTCCCATCCTGTCAAAGTCGAAACGGCTCGCACCCGATGCCATCATCTCGATGGCACAACAGGCCAATCCGTAGGTAAGGGGCCACAACGAGTTCGATCGTCCCCAGTTTATCAGTTTGTCCACCGTAGTCAGAGCTACGGGCAAGCCTCCGCTGGAGGCGTAGTTTACTTGATGCTGTGCCATTCAAGCGCTCCTTTCTTCCATGCATAGATAAATCCTATAGCCAGCAACACTATGAAGAGAATCATCTCGACAAAGCCGAACCAGCCGAGCAGTTTGAAGTCTATAGCCCAGGGAAACATGAAGATTATCTCCACATCGAAGAGAATGAAGAGCAGCGCTATGAGATAGAACTGCGTGGAGATTCTGTTGGGCTGCTTGTCGGGTTCTGGTCCGCACTCGTATATGGATAGCTTCAGCTTCTCCGTATCGAGCCTCGCAAGCCTACGGCTGACATATCTGGCGAGCATCACCGTTACCGGAAACGCCACCATCGTCAGCACAAAGAGAACAAAGACACCGAAATAGGGATGTTCGGTCACCACATGTGTCATTATAAAACCCCTTTTTGAAAGATAGTGTGCACAATGTGGCACATATTAACAGAAAGTTATTTAAATAGCTTTGCACAGAGGTGAAGCATCGGGAGCGACACTCTATGTGTAACTATGGGAAACACATCGCAATAATTACGGAGAAAATTGCAACATTTAGCGCGAAGTGCCCAAAAAAGGCACTCGGCCACTTGAAGAATCGACATTCATTCGCCATTTATCTCCTCCATCCTCAGCAACTCCCAGCCATGAAAGAGCATAGCCACCATCTTCAGCTTCACCCCCTCCCTCTCATACTCCTGCACGAGCTCGTCTTTGGCATAGTCGA
>OFCA01000062.1_pt1 | contig 15809 bp, 18 predicted proteins | sample 1520721 | NCBI WGS metagenome assembly OFCA01 (sample SAMEA3696450, study PRJEB22514) | metagenome | biome: water; feature: marine; material: hydrothermal vent | place: Pacific Ocean | collected 2014-08-16 | depth 1514 m
TTTAGCCCGTCGTTTTTCTATAAAAAGCGATTTCGAAATGAGGAGGAGAGTTGCAGAAGCTCTTCCAGCCTTATATAAAATTGATTTAGAAAAAAGTAAGGAGATAGTAGAAATTCTCAGAAAAGATTGGGATAATAGGTGGAAAAGTGATAATAGAAGACGAACAGTAGAATCTTTGTCTTACATACTAAAAGAAGATAAAGAGTTCGTGAAAGAAAACCTCCAAATTATTGATGGAGATGAAATATTTACCATAATAGCCGTTGTTGAAGTATTAGATATGTGGAGAGCGAAAATAAACAAAAAAGAGGCTGAAAACCTATTTGAAAATTTAATGAAGGAAATAAGAATGAGAAAATATGGAAACGACGAAATCACTACCATATCTGAATTATGGAATCTTTTGCATCTAATTCGAAGTAATCCTTTCCAAGCAATTGATAAATTTGAGAAATTGAAGGATACTTCTAATATTTATATTCAAATTTGTATTGTAAGAAATTTGAAGTACCTGTGTAAGAAGTTTCCAGAAAGAATATTGAATCTGATGGAATATTTCATACAAAAGGATAAGCACAAAAACGTAAGAAGACCTATTGCTAAGGAAGACTCTGTAGAATGTCTTCTTAGCTTACTGCACGATAAACGATTTTCCAGAAAAGTTAAAGAAATAATTTGGAAGCTTATCAACGATGAAGATGATATTATTAGACTGGCTACTTTTGACAAAATAGAAAAAATAATCGATATTGATGACACATTTGGGAAAAAAATTCTGGAACATATAATTGGCAGAAATCACCATCCCAAACTTGTTGAAAGGGCCAAAAATTTATTAGAGAGGGAAAAAAAGTAATACTATTATTTTCGTTTCGCTCAGGAGGAAACTCTTTGATCTTTATTCGCAACCACACAGAACTTTCTGACGACTAAGAACAATTCCACAGCTTATCCCATCACCATCCAGCCTTCCATCATTGGATTCTTCGCTTCACTTAGGATGGCATAAGAAAACCCAGGAAAGATTTCCTTATTGCATCAGCCATTGGAAGTTCAATTGTATATGTAAGTTTAATATTGAGTTTTCTTCTCAGTGGTTCTAAAAGATGTTTGAACTCTTCTCTCCTGAACAAGATTTCTCCAGGAATGATTTCAACCTTTTTGATAGTATTTACAACTTCTAAAGGGAATTGCTTGTACAAGTCTTCCAGTTTTATTACCCTGGAATTGAGTACAAGTCCAGAAGATTTATCAACTATAAACAGAATTAACGGATAAAAGCCTCTTTTACCTTTTTCCTTCACCGGGATATGAGAAACAACAAAATCGATCTCCCAGGAGATATCACTCAGTTTTAAAAGGTTCTGAAGCTTTCTTATCTCCTTTACTATACCCATATCAATTACTTTTGTTTCTCGCTTATTGGTTCTCTCCAGAGGCATCCATCTATCTTCCCACTTTATTTCTCTTCCCTTCTTAACCGGTACTCTCACAAGAAAGTGTCCCTCTTCTGGTGGCATCAGAAGCGAAGGGTCGCTTTTAAATCTCAACGCAACATCTATGCCCTGCCAGAGAGCAACTGTAAGAAAGCTTATTTCCTCCTCATTTAAAGGACGGGGAACAAGTCCCGGCTCGTAACGTCTAAACAGTGGCCAGGCATTACGTCCCCGAAATTTAAATCCAAGCTGTTTTATCGTTTTTAAATCATCTTTACTTAGATACTTCCTGTCCTCATACGAAATCCGTATACAATCTTGAAGAAAGTAGAAATCTTCGGCGGGAATCAAACCTTCTTCGACTTTTAGAAAATCCCCTATGGCTTTCGCCCCTGGATAAACAGAAAAAGCGTAATATTCTCCCAGATATCCCATTATTGAACAGTATCCTATCTCCTCAGTCTCTGGATTCATCACTCCAAAGATGTGATGTTCCAGCATCCACTCCCAACACTTTATCTTCTTAAACTCAATAGCAGCCTCGTAAAGTTTTCTGAGTCTTTCCATAATTCCATTCTTCCTTTAAACGTCCTGAACTGCTCCTTTTGCGGCAGAAGTTACAAGCTTTGCGTACTTTCTGAGGAGTTTTGATTTTATCTCTTTCTGCTTCGGTTTGAAGTTCTCAAGTCTCTTTTTGAGCTCTTCTTCAGAAATAATGAGCTCAAGCCTCCTCTCAGGAATGTTTATGTGAATCTTATCCCCTTCCTGAACAACTCCAATAGGACCGCCTTCTGCTGCCTCAGGAGAGATGTGACCGATGCAGGGACCGTGGGTTCCACCTGAGAATCTTCCATCTGTAATGAGAGCAACCGATTCTCCAAGTCCAATCCCCATTACAGAAGCCGTTACGGCAAGCATCTCTCTCATTCCGGGACCACCTTTGGGTCCTTCATATCTGATAACGATGATATCTCCAGCTTTTATCTTTCCATCCATTACAGCTTTCATTGCATCTTCTTCACAATCAAAGACCCTTGCGGTCCCGGTAAAGACCTTCATCTTATCTGAAACCGCACCCTGCTTAACAACAGCTCCATCCGGAGCAAGGTTACCGTAGAGAATTGCAATCCCACCCTCTGGACTGTATGGGTTATCAACCGGCCTTATAACGTCCTCGTCCCAAATCCTTGCGCTTGTAGCAATCTGCTTGATGTTCACTCCAAGAACTGTTGGATTGTCTTCTAAACTATCGTAGAGTCTTTTGAGAACTCCTGGAATTCCTCCAGCGTAGTGGAGGTCTTCCATCAGGTACTTTCCACCAGGTCTCATGCTACAGATCTTTGGAGTTTCCCTGCTCAGGTCGTCAAAAAGCTTAATCTCAAAAGGAACTCCCGCTTCGTGGGCAATTGCCGGAAGGTGGAGAACTGTGTTTGTAGAACCACCAAGGGCGAGGTCAACCCTTATTGCATTTCTGAAAGCTGCCGGTGTCAGTATGTCCCGTGCCTTTATCCCTTTTCTAACTAACTCAACAATTTTCTCTCCAGATGCCTCTGCTATTCTCTTCTTCTCTGCCAAAGGTGCAGGTGAGGTTCCGCAGTATGGAAGAGACATTCCAAGAGCCTCTGAAAGACACGCCATCGTGTTTGCAGTAAACATTCCCTGACACGATCCTGAAGAAGGACATGCTGCTCCTTCGAGTTCAAGGAGTTCCTCAAGTGTTATCTCTCCTGCCTTGTACCTTCCAATAGCCTCAAATGTATGGGTAACAAGGTCAAGCCTTTCTTTTCCTCTCCTTCCTGCAAGCATTGGACCTGCTGTAACAACAATTGCAGGAACATTTAGCCTTGCAACTCCCATAAGCATTCCGGGAGTTATCTTGTCACAGGCTGTAAGAAGGACAACACCATCAAGTTGATGGGCAATTACAACATCTTCAACTGCATCGGCTATGAGCTCCCTCAAAGGAAGAGAAAACCTCATTCCTTCATGTCCCATGGCAATACCGTCACAAATAGCAGGAACACGAACAACAAACGGTGTACCACCAGCCGCTGCAACTCCTCTTTCTATAAATCTCTCCAAAGAGAACATATCAACATGACCGGGAACAAGATCTGTCCAGCTTGAGATTATCCCAATCAAAGGTTTATCTATGTCCTTTCTCTGAATTCCGGTCGCCATCATGAGGGCACGGGCAGGAAGCTTCTCAAACTCCCTCAGAACATCACTTCTCATTCTCAACTTCCTCCTTGGCTTTCTTCATGAGGAGCATCATCTCATCTCTGAGTTTCAGTCTCTCTTTCTTCATCCTTTCCAGTTCAAGTTCCTCTTTCGGTGTAATGACAGCTTTCTTCTCCAGTTCGTCTATCATGTCGTCCAGTTCCTGATGCTTCTTCTCCAGAGTCCTAAAACGGTGAAACTTCTCTCTTGCAAGGGCTTTTAGATTTTCATCCCTGAGCATCTTCTCCTCCTTTATCAAGTTTAAGCCGGTAGATAAAAGCATTCTCTCCGCCATAATAATTTTTTCTGACAGAGATTTTCTCAAAACCGGAACTACCGTAAAGTTTAATTGCGTTTAAATTGGATTCTCTAACCTCAAGAAAAATCTCTTTAACGTTTCTATTTTTACAATAATTTATTAGTTCATAAAGTAATCTTTTCCCTACTCCTCTACTTCTCATACAAGGTGCAACCGCTATCCTGTTCAATTCGCAGGAATCTCCTACTATCCAGGCTACCAGATAACCAACAACTTCTCCATCCACTTCTGCAACGATAAACCGAGAAAATGAAAGAGACAACTCCTTCTCAAGAAGCTCTCTTCCCCACGGGTCAGGAAAAGATTCCTTCTCTATTTTTAGTATAGCACTTAAATCTTCCCTTCTACAGTCCCTTACAAGAAGGTTTTGCATCGTGATCTCTTACGTAGTAGAAGTGAAGAGACTTGAGCAGCTGAGGAGCTTCAAAAGGAAGAAGTGCAGCAATAAGGGAAAGGGGAGTTGTCTCATACAGAGTTTTGAAGTTGTTCTTTATAGTTTCCGGAACAGTTCCCTTGTAAACAACTTTATGCTTAGAAAGCCCTTTCAGGATGGAGAACAATTCCTCCTCAGTTAAATCCAAAACCTCTGTAGAATCTCCAATCCTTTCCCTGATCAGTGTATAGTACCTATTTCTTCTACCGGGAAAGAGTGAAACCACGGGTAATCCCATTTTAAGGATCCCAAAACCCACAAGTTGAAGAGTTGAAACCGCTTTTACATCAAGTCCCAAGACCTTCAAGGATTTCCCAACAGTAACAGAAAGCCTCACTCCTGTGAACGAACCGGGACCCGAAGTAACCACAGCAAGATTTACATCTTCTTTTCCTATACCTGATTTCTCTAATAGTCTCTCTATTTCTACAAAAACCCTCTCAGCGTGTTTTCTGGACTGATTCCACATGGAAACGCCTAAAGGTTCCCCCTCTTTCACAAGGGAAACACTTCCTTCAGAGGTACAGAGATCTATTCCAATAACTGTCACGGCTTTCCCTGATCTACGCTGTCTTTATCACCCTTACTAAGATAGGTTTTCCTCTTTCATCAGTATCCAGTATTTCTATCTTAACATTTGCGATGTCAACTATCTTCCGTTTCTTGAGAACAACTCCTCTTTCCTTGGAAACTTTCTCTATAAGATCAATCAGATACTTTTCCTCTTCGAAAGGAATATAAACATCCAGCATTTCATTCAAAGCCTCAATCGTTATATATGGATCTATGATAACTGCTGTTCCAGGTGGAACACTCTTAAGAGTTAAGAACTTCCTGATGAAGAAAAGAACCAAAAGAGAAATAGATCCCAGCAGAACATCCTTGAAATTATGTCCTGCAATAATGATTTCTCTTGCAACCGCAATCAAAAGAACATCAAAAACGATTCTTGGCTGATGTTTTATCAGCATAACGATAAGTTCGACGACAATAACAAACATCAAGAGAGGAGAGATGATCTCTTTCAGACTCTCTGTAGCATCCTTCATGTGACCGGAGAATATTATCTCTTCAATGTGAAAGAAATGAGGAGACATTGCCACAAATTCAAAGAAAAGAACAAAAGAGATAATTAGCAAAGCCATCGTTATAGCAATAAGAAAAGTCTCAGAGGTTTTTAACAGAAAATTTTCTATCTTCTTCAAAAACACCATCCTGATTTCCCCAGATACCATTTGATTATTTCATTGCCAAACAGTATTGTAATGTATGCTCCTGCAGAGAGAAAAGGTCCAAAAGGCAGTGCGAACTTTGTGTTTTTACCCTTCAGAACCATAAGGGCAACTCCAACAACAGATCCAATCAGTGAAGCGAAGAATATCGTTAACAACACTTTTTCCCATCCTAAGAAAGCACCGATAAGTGCCATTATGTTAGCATCTCCATATCCCATACCCTCTTTGCCTGTAAATATGTAGTAGGTTTCAATGATAAAGAGAATTATTCCTGCTCCAAAGGATGCTCCTAAAATGGAGTCCTTGAAAGAGCTAATCGAAATAAAAGGTGAAAGCAGAATTCCTGCAACCATTGCAGAGTAGCAGAGCTTTACAGGAACGAGCATTGTCTTTATATCAATCATGGAAACCACAATTAACACACAGGCTAAAATCAAAAAATAGAGAGAGACTAATGAATTTCCATATTTCCAGATAACTCCTGCTGTAAGGATTCCTGTTAAAAGTTCTATTAGAGGATATTGAACTGAAATTTTCTCCCCGCAGTTTCTACACTTTCCACTCAGGATTAAATAACTGATAATCGGAATGTTGTCATACCACTTAATCTTTTCGCCACATTTAGGACAGTGAGAAAATGGATAGATTACAGATTCTCCCATGGGGATTCTGTAAATGCAAACATTGAGAAAACTACCCACAATCGTTCCAAAAATAAACGCCATCAGATATTCCATTTAGTGGGTCTCTCCAGAAGCTGATTTAATAAACCTTATCATGTCCCTTAAAAACTCTTTCCACTCCTCTATAGCCCTTGGAAACTCATTCATGAGAACCTCTATTGTTTCTTCCTCTTTTCCCTCAAACATGAGATCATCAATTCTAAAGATATTATCCTCAAGTTTTGCTATAGCCTCTTCAAGTCCATCGTATATGGGAAGTATCTTTGAACCATTTTCAACTACCTTAACAGTCCACTCTAAGGAATCCAGAAGGTTATTGAGGTAAAGCTTTGCCAGATCCCCTTTTATTTTCCAGTCACTAACTATCTGATTGATCGAAACAGTCATTGCATCAAGGGCTATTAGTGCCAGCTCTATCTGTTTCTTTATCATGTTCACAGAAGATTCTGTTACTATGTTTATGGTTTCAAGATCCTTTATCTCGTCCACCTTCGTCGGATGAAGTACTTCACCGTCTTTTTCAACGTACTTTATGGAACGTTCCGGAAAGAGATACCTGTACTCAATAAGCCTCAAGAGTCCTGACGTAGTTTTAGGCATTTTGCTGCTAACTTCTATCTCCTGATATTTGCCATCTATCCTAACTCTCATTTTCTTTCTGTCCTGAGACATTTTCAAAGAGCACCTCCAGGGCGTCTTCCTTTGAAAGTTTAATAGCTTCCTGTCTGCCAACGAATAGGGATGCTAAAAATCGCAGAAACTTCAAATTCCCAAGGGGAAATTTAATCCCTTTTACAATCTTAACAATTGCAGAGAATTCTTTTTCAAGACTTTCCTTCCTGTTATACCTGAGTGAAAGGGTTTCTTTAAGAACTTCCAGCAGCTCCCGGTTCTCTTCACGGATTCCATTTACTAAGGCTATTTCATTTGTGATTCCGGCTCTCTGTCCCGTCAGTGCCAGAGCATTCCCTCTCATATAACCCAAACCCTCAACAGCACCCAAAAGAGAAAACTCAAAAGGAATCCCGGATCTTATCATCATTGCAACCCTGTGGAGTGTTTCAAAATCGAAAGTATTCAATCTACACAGAAGCTGTCCGAGGAGAGAACTCTCGGTTGGTAAAGTAGAAAGGTCACCTGGGGGTCTGGCAACATTTTTGAAGGGAAAGAACTTTCCAGATGCATAAAAAGCCAGAACGTCCGAATTATCATCAACATCCAGCCCCGTAATCTCTTCTACTCTACTCCTTATCTTCTGTGCTTCTTCATAAAAAGCTTTACCTGTAAAAAGCGCAACTGTTGATGGATTCAGTTCCCTTTTTATAAAGGGTCTCACAATAAAGGAGTAGAGATACGTCCTCTCTATTCCTGCTTCAAGGCTCTCCTTAGCTGACTGAAGTCTTTCCTGAAACTCCCCGTAACAGAACGGAGAAACAAAAGAGGAAACGAGGATTCTGGTAAGAAGAGATGGCTTTCCATCTACTATAAAACCTGTAGATTCCAGCTCTTCCAGAATTTCCTCAATCTCATTAATGAGGAGCGGATTCATCTTTATGCTAAACATTGACTTTACAGCCTCTTTCCATCTATCTCCATACCTTATCAGAGGTCCCAAAATCATTAAGCTCAGATAAGCCTTTCTCCTGTTGGGACAGGCAGCACTCTCTCTTCTCTCTATTCCAGAAGAGAGGGCAGTTTCAAAGGGCATCTGGAGCTCCTCTTCAAGAGCTTTTTCGAGAGCTCCCTCCTTTGCCCCGGTCACGACTATAAATGAATAACCTTTTTCTGAAAGCCCAAACCTTCCTGCCCTTCCCTCCATTTGAAGAATCGTAAGAAGATCGGGGAAAAAGCGATACCTGTAGGTAAACCTATCAAAACTTCCCCTGACAAAAATAACAACGTTATCTGCCGGGAGATTCACTCCGTAAGCAAGAGTCTGAGTAGCATAAAGTCGATTGAGATTTCCCTCTTTAAACTCCTTTTCTATCTCTTCTCTTTCTTCTTGCGGAACATCTGCATTGTGAAAAGCAACTATCTTTTTACTCTCCGTTTCCTCCACTTCAAACGGTAACGTTTCATTTAAAACTTTTCTGTTGTAGATTGTATTTTCTACCTTCAAAGACTGCCAGCCTAAATCTTTCCTTGGAACAAACACAATCATTTTTCCCTCTAAGTTCAAATGTTCCAAGACGGATACAATCTTCTCTTCAGGAGAACTCCTGGGAGCCTTTATTTTCCTCAAAAGCTTTGGCATATTGAAAACTCTTCTCTCTAAGGGGACAGGTCTCCACTCCGATTCAATGAACAGTTCCGCATCAATCCACCTTGCTAACTCCTCCGCTCCCGGTATGGTAGCAGAAAGGGACAAAACAGGAATTTCCTCCTCAAGACAGTAACTGACAATCTCCTCAATTCCTGCTCCCCTCGAAGGATCTCTGATTATGTGTATTTCATCAATCACCACCGCACCGGCTTCTTCAAACCATCTAACTCTGTTTCTCGCAGCAGAAAGTAAACTTTCATAGGTGGCGACAACCGCCGGCTGAACAATTTCATCTAATTCCTCTACTAAATCGCCGGTTCTTATCCCTATCGCCCTGAAGAAACTTTTGAATTCTCTGAACTTTTCCCATATCAAAGACCGTGTAGGGGCAGTGTAGATAAAGCGTCCATTGTTCCTGTTCTTTAAATAGAAGAGAAGAGCTATCAATGTCTTTCCAGAACTTGTAGGAGAAGAGACAAGAGCATTTCCTCCTTTGTAAAACTTGAAGAATAACGTCTGGATAGGATTGAGAAATTCAAATGAAACTTTTAAACCTGTACCCTTTACAGGAACAAGAGCCTCTTTTTTTAATTCACCCTCTAAAATGTACTCTACAGTTCCTGTTTTGCCATCAAATTTACTTGATTCTAAAACTTTGATTATTTTCATTTCCTCAGAAAACTCCTAAATTAATGGGTGCATAAATTCTAACCACCGGAGGTAAACGTGCAAATTTACATCTTTGAGTGTAACAGTTGCGGTGCCGAGTTTGAAGAGGCAGTTTATACCCCTCTTCAACTGATGGAGATCAAGTGTCCATTTTGCGGATCTGAAGATGTTGAAGTAATTGATATCGCAAATTTCTGCTCACCGTTTGGCTGAGGCTAAAAATAAAGGACAGTTTGTCCTTTGAAGTCAACCTTAGGGTGTACCTTTTAGGTATGCCCTTCAGATCTGGAGTATAATAGAGTTAATCGTTAATCTGAGAGGTGGAAATTGTTGATGAAGATAGTTCTCCTTCTGATTGTGGTTGGTGTTCTCTTTGGATGGGATAAGATAATTAACCTCATTAAGTCCTTCTTTGTTGCAAAAGAGGAGTTCAAAAAAGGACTTGAAGGAGAAGAGGAGGAAAAAGAAAAACCCGTTATAAAAGTAGTCAACAAGAAGTAATTAATCTACTTTAAAACCTCAAGTGGATTGATCTGATAGACTTTTCCATTATATACCTTGTTAATCTCGAAATAGATTCCACTCTTTCCCCAGTCTCCGGATACTCCAGCCGTACCGATTACCTTTCCTCTTTTAACTATCTGCCTGGGTTCAACGAAAATCTTGTCCAGATTGCTGTAAACAGTCTGGTAACCTTCTGGATGCTCAATCACAACAACATTTCCGTAGGTCTTCAGGAAATGCTCATCTTTTCCTGCAAACTTCACTATACCTGTTTCAGCCGCTTTAACCTTTGCTCCTTGATGACTGAGTATAAATATTCCCGGATATCCCTTCTCCCTCACAGTTGGGTCAACTCTTCCATCAAGGGGAAATTTAAACTGAATTGGTCTATTAAGTTTCAGGACATCTCTATAACCAACAAGGATTTTTAACCTCTGTCCAGGTCTAAGAATGTAAGGTTTTCTCAGTTTGTTCTCCCTTATTATCGTTTTTGAAGAAACTTTAAACCTCCTGGCTATTCTGTGAACAGAATCTCCCTTTCTTACTCGATAGTATCTGTAAACAGGAACTTTTGAGAAAAGAGATGATTTGTAGATTGCACGATTATTCCTTTTGAAACCTGACTTTCTCTTCTTTAAATAGCTTTTTGTAGAAGGGACTTTTAACTTCTGTCCGTATCTGAGAATATAAGGCTTCTTGAGATTGTTAAGTGCTATAAGCTTCTTTACAGAAGTGTTGAAACGTTTTGCTATTTTTGAGAGAGAATCTCCCTTTTTTACTTTGTAGTAAATATAAGTTTTTTTCTTACTTACTCTTCCTTTAGTAGGTATTCTTAACTTCTGTCCAGGTCTGATTATGTATGGCTTTCTGAGGTTGTTTGCTCTGATTATCTCTCTTACAGATACTCCATATCTCTTTGCAATCTTCCCTAAGTTATCACCCTTTCTAACAGTATATGTCACATCAGCAAAGGCAGAAATTGTCAACATCAAAAGACTAATACAGAACAACAAAATCTTCATAGTTACCTCTATGTTCCAAAAACTGATATTCAATATCTGTCACTTTTGCAAAGAAAGGTCCTTCCTTCAGATAGTCCAGAAGCCTAATAAGTTTCTCTTCATCTCCCTCTGCATAAACTTCAACTCTTCCATCGGGAAGGTTCCGAACAAATCCTCTTAATCCAAGGAGTTTTGCCTTATTCCTTGTAAAAGCTCTGTATCCTACTCCCTGAGCTCTACCGCTGACAAAAGCATGTAGTGCTTTCACAACCAACTCTCCAAGTCCTCGATTGCCCTTAATCCGTTCTTGTAACCCGATTCAAAGAAGATTTCTACACTATCAAAATCGAAGAGAGAACCATCAATTTTGTGGTTTACAAGGATATCACAATATCCGTATCTCTTTTCCTGGTTTTCAATTACACCTGCAAGGCTTATTCTTATTGTTACATTCATCATTGATGAAGGATCAAACTCTTCAGACACAAGATTAACATTTGAACAGATGTTCACTGTGCAACCAAAAACTTTCGGCATTTCTGCAGGAAGACAGTTTCTTATCCCACCATCAGCATAGTAGTTTTTACCTATTTTGTAAGGAGCAAAGAGAGGAGGAATTGAACAGGAAGCTACAACGTAATCAACAACCTTTCCTTCTGTTACAAACTCTGGCTTTAGGGTTTTCAAGTTTACAACAGTAAGCCCAAAGGGGATTTTAAGATCTTTAAAGTCAGCATCTCCTATAAGTTGCAACAATCTATCCCTTAGACCAGAAAGAGAAAATACCCCGCCTTTAAATGCTGGTTTAACCAGAGTTCTCCATGAAAGGTTTGCTGTCAGCTCTTTTATTTTTTCTGGAGAATATCCGGCAGCGTAAAGAGCTCCTATTACCGCACCAGCACTGGAACCTGCTATGAAGGAAGGAGATATCCCCTTAAACTCAAGAGCCTTTAAAAGACCAGCATGGGCGACTCCTTTGACAAAGCCGCCCGAAAGAGTTACCCCTATTTTCATTAGAACTCTAATTCATCTCCTGGATTGAGAATCTGAACGTTAACACCTCTTGCTTCTGCAAGGGATTTAAAGTCCTCTGGTTCAGCATCAATAATTGGCCATGTCTTGAAGTGCATTGGAATAGCTAATGCCGGTTTGATGAGTTCCGCAGCTATGGCTGCATCTCTGATGTCCATTGTAAAGTTTCCACCAATTGGAAGAAGAGCAACATAAATGTTCTCGTATTTGCCAAGGAGTTCCATATCTGCAATAAGCCCAGTATCTCCAGCATGGTAAACGTTTTTACCTTCCACCTCAACAATTATTCCGCACGTGTTTCCAAGAGTGACGACCCTATTACCCTCAATCACAGAGCTTCCATGTGCTGCTGGAACAAGTTTCACCCTTCCAAACGGAAAGTTGTAAGTACCACCAATGTGCATTGCATGAACATTTGCACCTTTGAACTGACAGTACTGAGCCACCTCAAAGATACTGACTATCGTTGCTCCTGTTCTCTTTGCAATTTCAACAGCATCACCAAGGTGATCACCATGACCGTGGGTCACAAAGATGTAGTTTAGGTCTGTAAAGTCCTCAGGCTTTGCAATTCCCCATGGATTTCCTGTAAGGAATGGATCTATAAGAGCCTTAAGTCCTTCCCCTTCAAGGTAAAATGTTGAATGTCCAAGGTACCATAGCTTTGCCATCTCTTCCCTCCCTTATAAAGCCGATTTGATTTCATTTAACTTTGAGCGAACTTTAAACCTGATCTTTCCGTAGAGAGGGTCTCTTTCCGCAAGAACCACTAAGAACGTATCACTTATAAGCTTATAAACCAGAAGTGTATGTTTTTCTGTGAACAGAACCATCTCTTCAAGGCTGTCTCTTTCCCCGAACACTTCTTCCATAGTTTCTACCAATCTATTTACCGGATTGACTATATGAACAGATATTTCTTCTGGATCCACATCAAGATTGGGTTTGTCGTACTTATAAACGATAAACCCTTCCTCATCCACTATAGCTATTGACTTGAGCTCTGGTATTGAATTTGCAATCTCTTTAAGCTTTTTCTCCATACCCCCCTCTCAGAAACTATATTAATCCTCTTTCTATAAGAACCTCTCCAATCTGGACGGCATTTAGAGCTGCTCCCTTTCTCAGGTTATCCCCCACAATCCAGAGGTTTAAACCATTTTCTATTGTATCATCTTTCCTGAGCCTGCCGACAAGAACATCATCCTTTCCTGCAACATCTATTGGAGTCTGGTAGATAGCATTTTCAAAATCATCTATTACAGTAACACCCGGAGCATTTTCAAGCACCTTCCTTGCTTCCTCAACAGAAATGGGTTTTTCAAACTCAATGTTTACAGCTTCTGAGTGTCCTATGAAAACAGGAACCCTTACACAGGTTGGAGATACCTTTATTTCGTCGTCGTGCATAATCTTCTTTGTCTCGTTTATCATCTTGTGTTCTTCTCTTGTATAGCCATCAGGGAAGAACTTATCAATGTGTGGGACGCAGTTGAAGGCTATCTGCTTTGGAATCTTGTTTGGTGGTGGAACAGGTTTTCCTTCAAGAACAGCTTTTGTCTGCTCTTTCAACTCCTCTATCGCTGCAGCACCAGCACCAGAAACTGCCTGATATGTTGAAACCACAACTCTTTTAATTCTTGAGATATCGTAAAGAGGTTTTAGAACTACAACCATCTGAATAGTTGAACAGTTAGGGTTTGCAATTATTCCTTTGTGCCAGTCAACATCTTCAGGGTTAACCTCCGGAACCACTAAGGGGACATCCGGCTCCATCCTGAATGCAGAGCTGTTATCAATTACAACTGCTCCCCTCTTTACTGCCTCCGGAGCAAACTGCTTACTCCTATCTCCACCAGCAGAAAAGAGAGCTATGTCTATTCCTTCAAAGCTTGAAGGTTTCAGTTCTTCAACAGTTATCTCCTCACCTTTAAACTTCAGTTTCTTGCCAGCAGACCTTGCAGAAGCAAGAAGTCTTAGTTCTGAAACTGGAAAGTTCCTCTGCTCTAAAACCTTTATCATCTCCTGTCCAACTGCCCCTGTTGCACCGACAACGGCAACCCTGTATCCCTTCATTTCCTACCCCTAAATTTTCTTTATTTCTTCGGCAATCAGGTCTCCCATCTCCTCAGTTGAAACAAGTTTTGTTCCTTCAGAATAGATATCCTTAGTTCTGTAACCTTTAGCAAGGACTTTCTTAACAGCTTCATCAATTGCCTTTTCAACCTCTGGCATATCAAATGAGTAAGTAAACATCATTCCTGCAGAGTTAATCGTTGCAATCGGATTGGCGATGTTCTGCCCTGCAATGTCTGGAGCTGAACCGTGAATCGGCTCGTAAAGTCCAATCTTTCCACCGATGCTCGCAGATGGAAGCATTCCAAGGGAACCAGTAAGCATTGCACAGGCATCCGAGAGGATATCGCCAAACATGTTTGTTGTAACTATTACATCAAACTGCTTTGGCCATCTGATTATCTGCATTGCTGCATTGTCAACGTACATGTGGTTGAGTTCAACATCTTCAAACTCTTTGTGAACCTTTTCAACAACCTCTCTCCAGAGAACCGTAGCCTCAAGAACGTTTGCCTTGTCAACACTTGTTACTTTTTTGTTCCTCTTTCTTGCAACTTCAAAAGCTACCCTTGCAATTCTCTCAACTTCGTGTTCCCTGTATCTGAGAGTGTTTATTCCAACTCTCTCTCCATCATCTTCAAAGATTCCTTTCGGAATTCCAAAGTAGATACCGCTGGTGAGCTCCCTTATTACCATTATGTCAACGCCTTTAACAACTTCTGGCTTCAATGTTGAAGCGTCTATTAACTCATCGTAAAGCTTTGCAGGTCTTAAGTTTGCAAAGGCATTCAGGAGCTTCCTCATTCCAAGGAGAGCTCTTTCAGGTCTTATGGAGAAATCTAAATTGTCCCACTTTGGACCCCCAACAGCCCCAAGGAGAACAGCATCTGAGGAGAGGATTATCTCCTTTGTCTCCTCTGGAAATGGGATTCCATATTCATCAATTGCAGCTCCACCAATAAGACCATACTGGTACTCAAGCTTTACGTCAAATTTCTCAGAAACTGCATCCATTACTTTAACAGCCTGCTTAACTATTTCAGGCCCGATTCCATCACCCGGAAGAACTGCTACCTTAAACGTCTTCAACTTTCTACCTCCAAATTTTTACTGATTTTTCCAAACTTCTAACCTTCCAATCCACTAAACTTCCATTTTATTTCAATCCCAGTTTCTGCTTTGCATACTCCATAAGACCACCGGCATCCATAATCCTTCTTATGTCTGGAGGAATTGGATTAGCTTTGTACTATGTTCCCTTTGTAACGTTTTTAATCACTCCTGTTTCCGGATTTATCTCAACGATATCCCCCTCTTCAATTCCTTCTACCGCTTCTGGAGACTCAAATATCGGGAGTCCAATATTAATGGCGTTTCTGTAGAAAATTCTTGCAAAAGACTTTGCAATTACAGCAGAAACCCCGGCAGCTTTTATGGCTATTGGAGCGTGTTCTCTTGAAGAACCGCAACCAAAGTTCTTTCCAGCTACAATTATGTCTCCCTCTTGAACTTTCTCTGGAAATTCTGGATCTGCATCTTCCATAACGTGCTTTGCAAGCTCGGAGGGTTCAGAAGTGTTCAGATACCTTGCAGGAATAATTTCGTCTGTATTAATGTCATCTCCAAACTTAAAAGCTCTTCCTTTAAAAACTTCAGACATTTTATCCTCCTGAAATTATTTGTGGCAGATAGAAATTTAGGCAATTATACCAGCAAAAGTGAGGAAACTTTAAATCTCCCCGACCCTCTAAACAGAAATTCTTCTCAGGTTAAGAAATACACTACGATAGCAACTGGTAATCTCATGGTAATCTCATTACTTGAAGAAAAATAGACTGGCAGGAGCTTTTGAAATTTGGAAGGGGCAGAGATGATGGTTGGAAAAAATTGGTTGCGGGGGCGGGATTTGAACCCGCGACCTTCGGGTTATGAGCCCGA
>OFCA01000063.1_pt1 | contig 15585 bp, 10 predicted proteins | sample 1520721 | NCBI WGS metagenome assembly OFCA01 (sample SAMEA3696450, study PRJEB22514) | metagenome | biome: water; feature: marine; material: hydrothermal vent | place: Pacific Ocean | collected 2014-08-16 | depth 1514 m
TTATGTTCTGCAATCAAAACTACAAGTTTGGAGTGATTCCAAAAAAAGATGAATATCTAATAAGATTGTCATTAAAACCTGGTTATATAACCTCTGAGCAATTAGAGGCTATAAGTTATGTTGCAAAAAACTTTGGAGACGGCAAAGTGCATATCACAAGAAGGCAAGGAATTGAGTTAAAGATAAGATTTGAACACTTAGAAGAGGCAGAAAGGATATTAAATAAGGTCGGAATTAAGTTGGGTTCAACTGGGAGGAGGGTTAGGCAGATAGTCTCATGCATTGGGCTTGAATGCCCAAATGCCATTGGAGATTCAATAAGATTGGCAGAGATGATTTACGATGAGTTTGAGGGTATCTGGGTTCCAAGAAAGTTAAAGATAAACGTTAGTGGCTGTCCAAACAACTGCTCTCATCATCTTTTCTGCGATATTGGAATATGCTTTAGATACATCTTAAAAATTGATAGAGAGAAATGCTCTAACTGCAATAAATGTAGGGATTTTTGTGAGATAAATGCAATAGACTGGGAAAATAAGGTTATAAAAGATAACTGTATAGGTAAGGGAGAGTGTTTAAAGCTCTGTAATGCCATAGAGGTTGAAGATAAAGCCATATCAATATTTATTGGTGGAAAGGGAGGAAAATTTCCAAAGATGGGGAAGTTTTTAACAAACGTCAAAACTGAAGAGGAGGTTATAGATCTCATTGATGCGATTATTGGGCTATACACAAAATTTGGAAAGGGAAGGGTTTATGACTTTGTTAAACACTTTGGTATTGAAAATATCAGAAAGAAGCTAAAAGAAATGGGTTACTAATGGTGATTAACTATGAACAAGCTTATAGTTGCACGGATGCAGAAATTTACGGTTGAAGATTTGATGAGATGTATTTTGGGCTTGCAAGAGATTGAGATTAGAATCTATTTTGAGCTATTGGATATGAAAGAGGCAACAGTGCTTGAACTTGCTGAGAGAGTTGGAAGAGATAGGACAACAGTGCAGAAGGCTTTAAGAAGTTTGATGAATTGCGGATTGGTTGAGAGGGAGAAGATAACAGAAAAAAGTGGATTTAAATATGTTTATAAACCAGTAGAATTTAAAGACGTAAAGGCAAAGATGGAAGAACTCTTAGATGATTGGTATTTGAGTGTAAAGGAGTGGTTAAAGAAAGTTTAGTTTAAATCTCTTCCTCCAACATCCCCTCCAACTCAAGATACTTTCTAATTATTTTATCAATTACTTCCTTATCTGTCTTCCAATAACCTCTCCTCTCAGCCTCTATAAGTCTTTCAAGGATTTCCTTGGTTGCATAGATGTTATTTTCCCTTAATCTCTCAAAAATTTCCTCATTAAAAACCAGTTTTTCAGCAACTCTATCCCAAATCCAATTTTCAACGGCATTGGTTGTTGCCGCCAATCCAAGGAGGTTTTCTATCCTTTCAGCAATCTTCTGGGCTCCATGGAAATCATGCTTTAGCATCTCATTAATCCATTTTGGATTGAGAGTTCTTGTTATCGTTCCCCTCTCTATTGAATCTTTGATACTCTCAACCTTCACAACTTCCCTTGTAGTGTCTGCTATGAGCATCTCTGGCTTCTTCCCTCTCAAAATCTCTACTGATTTTGATAATCCTCCAAAGAACTCATAGTAGTGATCTAAGTCAGTTATCTCGTAATCATGGCAGTCCCTAACTTGTGAGACAAGCTCAACACTCTTCAATAAATTTTCAAAAACTCCTCTTGCCTCCTTTGAATAATGCCCCTTTGTGTATGCATAGCACATTGATGATACATAAGCTTCAGCCAAATCTTTCTCATCATTCCAAGCACTATCTTCAACAAGCTCTAAAACTCTTGTGTTGTATTCTGTTGCTGTTGGGCCAAAAATTCTTGCTTTAGCTAAATCTCCATAATTGGCCATATCTTTTACATGCTTTTTAACAAAATTCATATCATCTGGCTCATCCAATTCAGCAACCATCCTAAATGCCTTATCAAGCAACTCCATGACATTTGGAAACATCTCCCTAAAGAAACCGCAGATTGTAACAACAACATCAATCCTTGGTCTTCCAAGTTCTTCAAGTGGGATTATCTCAAGCTCTTTCTCCCAAGGAGTTTTGTGAATAACTCTAACTCCAATATATTCCAAGATTTGGGCAATTGTCTCTCCATAGGTTTTTGCTGTCTCAAATCCCCAAAGAACCACACCAACGGATTCTGGATATTTGTTATGCCTTTTTAAATACTCCTCAATGGTTTTTTTGGCTATATACTTCCCTCTTTCAACTGCTGCCTCTGTTGGAATTTTTAATGGGTCAAAGGCATATATGTTTCTTCCAGTAGGCAGTGCCTCTGGATTTCTTATGACATCCCCTCCAACGGATGGCTCTATATATAATGAATTTAGCCCATTAATTAGATTTTCAATCTCTAAGCTGTTATCTGCATATTTTTTAGCAATTTCATAGGCATATCTTAATGTTTTTTCATAATCTGGGAATTTTTCTCCATTTAAGAATCGTTTTACAATTTCTTTTGCCTCTTCATCAATTTCCTTAAGTTCTTTTGGGCTTAGCTCTTCATATCTTAACCCCTTCTTTTCAGCAATTAATCTATTTAGTGATTTTATCTTCCCTCTATCATATCTTGCTATAATGGATATAAATTCCTCTAAATCCTCTAAGCTATATTTCTCTCCAACTATATGCAAACCTTTTGGGATTATTGCCCTCTTGTATTCATAAATCTTTGCCTCTATTTCATCCAAATCATCTCCAAGATTCAACGTCTCTGCAAGCTCTAATGCCTTTTTCTTTGCTATCTCAGCCCTTGGTTTATCTTTTATTAATGCATCCCTATACTCATTTAAAAGCTCTTCAAGCTTTGCATATTCATCATAAAGCCCAGATGTTGTGTAAGGAGGAGAGTTATAGCTTATCAATGTCCCATACAACCTTCTCTTTGCTATTGTTGCCTCTGAGGCATTTATAACATGATAAACATATAGATGTGGCATAGTTCCAATTAAAATATCTGGGAAGCATTTTGAGCTCAACCCAACTTCTTTCCCCTTCATAAACTCTGCTAATCCATGAGTGCCGAGATGAATGATGCAGTCAGCTTTAAAAACATGCTCAATCCACTTGTAAAATGCTATATATTGGTGATGAGGAGGCTTAGTTGGGTCGTGGATTGCTGAATTTATATCTTCATTACCTAATGGAGGTCTTGAAGGTTGAACACCAATGAAAATATTTCCTAAGATAACTCCCGGAATTAAAATGCCCTTATCATCAACCATTATGTTTCCTGGTGGCTCTCCCCAATACTTTATAACCTCTTCTTTGCATTCTTCTGGCAGTTCATTGAAATATCTTAGATATTCATCAACACTCATTCTTGGGCATTCAATCTTCTCTAGTGGATAGAGTTTTGGATTAAATAACCTCTTTTTTATAAATAAATCCTTTATGTTTTTGGTTTTTTCAACCTTATAACCTTCCTCTTTTAGTCTTTCAAGGATTCTTTCAACACTTGCAAAGGTATCTATATATGCCGCACTTCCCAGATTCTCCTCTCCCGGTGGGTAGTTGTAGATAATTATTGCTATTCTTTTATCTGCATTTGGTTTTCTCTTCAAATTTATCCATCTCTCCACCCTACTAACAAATTTATCAACCCTATCCTTTATTGGAATTACATCAGCATCTTTTACACCACAAATAGGAATTGGCTCAACCCCTCCGTCCATCTCTGGCATCTCAACGGTAGTTATTGTTTGAAGGATATTTAAGCCCCTATCACTTCTCTCCCAATCCTCTATCTCCTGCATTATCATCATTGCTGGGCAGAATAGCTTTGCCTTCATTTCTTTTAAAAGCTCAATTGTTGGTTCTGGATTTCCTCCTAAAGGCCCACCATTTAATCTAAACCACAATAAACTAATTATTGCATCTAAATCTTTGCCTTTAAAGTATTTTCTCATTGCCTTTAAATTTACGATTCCATCAGAATAGACTGGGATTATATTGGCATTTAATTTATTCATAATCTTATTCATAATCTCTTTTAATGTTGGCTCACAAGACTCTAAGTGCATCCCGCCGTAAAATATTATTCCAACAGTTGGCTTATTTGGGTCGATTTTGGGTTTATAGTTATAGCCGTAATCTGGATGATATAGCCCAATCTCTGGATATTCTATTGGGTCTTTAATTTTCTCTTTAACTTTAACCCCTTTTATTTTGCATATAAATAGGAACATGTTTTTGTAATTTTCATAGCCCCCATTTGCCCAGTATCTTACAATTCTAATATAATTTCTTGCATCTTTAAAGACACCAAAAGGTAAAATTTTTCCAGCAGTTTCTATAATCTTCTGCATTCTGTTTATCCATTTCTTCACACTTTCTGGATTTCCTCCATAGGACATGTTGGCTCCTTTTATCCTACTCATCTTAAAACTGCCAAGTTTTGCAATGGAAAATAAAGATGAACCTCCAACCAATGCAATAACATCTTTATCCTTATAATCAAGTTCAGTAAGTGCCAATGCATCTCCTCTAACATCAATTAAAACAATATCTGCCCAATCAATAAGTTCTTGAAGGTTGTATTTATTCATTTCATGAGCAAATATTAATTTAACATCTGCATAATCTTTAACATCCTCAATTGCCTTTGCAATACTTCTATTTACAACTGTTGAGATTAGGAGAATTTTTATCTTGTTTGCCATCTGTATCACTGTCATGATTTTTGATAAGATTATGGTTCAAAATATTTAGGACGTTTAGAATGTTTTGAACTATTATTAAAAACTTAGGTAATGTTAATAATATATAAAGTTTTTTGTAAAGAATAATAAATTAATCACTCAATTGTTGCCTTTTCAAAGGAATGCATACCAATTAGTAAAGAGACAGCACACAAAACCCCTAAAACAGCAAAATCCACGACTATGGAAAATTTTGAAGTTCCAATTAAAAAGTATCTCATTCCATCAACTGCGTAGGTTAGAGGATTTATATATGAGAAAATTTTTATCCATGAAGGTAACGCATCTATTGGGTAAAAAGCCCCACTCAAAAACATCAATGGAAGGGTGAGGGTGTTCATTATCAAACCAAACCCCTCTAAGCTTGACATTCTTAAGGCAAACGTTATACCAATAGATGAGAACGTCCAAGCCAGCAGAATTCCAAGTATTAAAACTGGAATTATGGCAGAGACATTTATTGAAGCAATGAACATGCAAATTGTTAATATAATCATCCCTCTTAACAGGGAAGTTACTGAATCTCCCAAAATCCTTCCAAATATTGCCTTACTTCTTGAAACTGGAGCAACTAAAATCTCTTTCAAAAATCCATAGTCTTTATCAACAATAACAGAAACACCACTCATAAAACTTGTTGTAAAGATTGTTATAGCCACTATTCCCGGAACTAAGTATGTGAGGTAATCAACTCCTCCAAATATCTCCCTTGCTTGGGGGAAATTTAAAGCCCTACTCCAACCTAATCCAAAGAATGCAATCCATATTATTGGATGCAGTATAGTGCCAATGACTCTTGACTTTGCCCTTAAAAATCTTAAGATCTGCCTATAAGCCATTGTTATTATTGTGTTCATGCAAAACCCCTCTTTTTTAAAATAACCTTTCTAAGATCAAATCTACCTCCTTCATCCCTAATAGATTTTCCAGTTAAATGTATAAAAACATCATTTAATGTTGGTTTCCTATAGCTAACCTCTAAAATCTCTAAGTTATTTTTTAGAGCAATCTCAAAGATTTTTGGGATTGTTTCAGAAGCATTTTTAACCTTTAGCTCAAAAACTCCATTAACTATCTTACAATTGCCAAATTGTGATAAAATATCTGATATCTTCTTGTAATCACTGTTTTTAAATTTTAAATAAACTATATCATCTCCAACTATGGATTTTAGTTCATCAACCGTTCCAATAGCAATGATTTTTCCATTATCTATAATTGCTATCCTATCGGCTAAGTTCTCAGCCTCCTCCATATAATGGGTTGTTAAAAAAATGGTCATATCATGCTCTTTCTTCATCTCCTTAATATAATTCCAGATATGCACCCTTGTTTGAGGGTCTAAGCCAACGGTTGGCTCATCCAAAAATAATATCTCTGGCTTATGAATCAAAGCCCTTGCAATCTCCAATCTCCTTATCATCCCTCCACTGAAGTATTTAACAACCCTATTTCTATGCTCATAGAGTTCAACGAAATTCAGCATTTCCTCTATCCTTCTTTTTAGCTCTTCCCCTTTATAGCCATAAATCCTCCCATGGATATAGAGATTTTCATAGGCAGTTAGCTCCCTATCCAATGTCATATCTTGAAACACTATCCCAATTCTTTTTCTAACTTCGTTTGGGTTTTTAATTGCATCATAGCCAGCAACTTTTATTGTCCCAGAGGTTGGCTTTAACAAGGTTGTTATCATGTTTATTGTTGTAGTCTTTCCAGCTCCATTGGGTCCTAAAAAGGCAAAAACTTCCCCTTTTTTAACTTTAAAGCTAATTCCTCTTACAGCATAAAAATCACCAAATTTTTTTGTTAAATTTTCAACTTCAATAACATACTCCATCTAATCTCCCCCAAAGATAATTAGGTTGATTTTTCTTGATGTTTCTTTTAAAATCTTTTCAAGCTCTTCTTTTTGTTTATCGTTGAGATTTTGGAAGTTTTTTATAACCAATTTAATTGATTCCTTCAATTCCTTTCCTCCAAGTTCATGAAAGCCTTTAACAGCCTCAATGTGAGAAAAAATTTTTTTCAGTTTTTCCTCATTTTCTTTTAAATATTCTCTTCCCTTATCAGTTATTCTATAGAGTTTTTTATCTCCGTCTTCTGCTTTTACTACCTCAATGTATCCACTTCTCCTTAAACTCTGCAGCGTTGGATAAATAACACCAGAACTTGGTTTATAATAGACAAACATCTCCTCTAACTTCTGCATCAATGCATAGCCATGCAGTTCTTCTTTATCTAAGAGATACAATATGAGGAGCTTTAAAGACCCTCTTATATGCTCATGTTTCACACTTTCACCAAAGTTTTTTATACTATATCTTTAGACATATCTATATACATGGTATATATAGGTGATGGTTGTGGATTATATAACCCCATTAGTGGAGAGCATAAAAATCTCTGCCTATTATACAATAAAAATATCTATTATTGTATTAACAACGGTATTTATTGTTAATTATATTATGAATACTGGTGTTATGAAGAAGTTGAGCAACTTGCTGTCTCCAATTTTGAGGAAATTGAGAATAAACCCTCTCTCAATATCATCTATCTTGACATGCTTTTTCAGCCCAACTGTTGGCTACTCCATCTTAGCAGAGGGATTAAAGGAGAATAAGATAAATGAGAAGGAGATTATAGGAACTTCTTTAGCAAACTCATTCCCTTCAGTTTTATCACATACATTCACATTCTTTATTCCAGTAGTTGTTCCTATCTTAGGTTGGACTGGAATTTTATATGTCTTAATAAGGTTGGGAGTTGCTTTAACAAAGACAATAATTGGATTTGTTTATTTATCAATCATATCAAAGGATTACTCTTTTGAAGTGCCAGATATAAATAAATTGGACAAAAAAGAAAATGCAAAGAAATCATTTAAAAGCACACTTAGATTTGCCAAAAGGTTGATTCCAATACTGTTTTTTATGATGACATTGGTTATCTATCTATCCAAAGTTGGATTCTTTGATTATGTTGAGAGATTTGTTAAGCCAATAACCAATCTGCTGAATTTAAACCCCAACGTTGGCATCTTGGCATTAACTGAAATTATGAACGTGCAGGCAGCGATAGTTATGGCTGGTGGGGTTTTAAATGAAGGTATTTTGAGTTCAAAAGAGGTTTTGATTGGTTTAATTATTGGGAACGTTTTAACTTTTTCAACAAGGTATGTTAAGCACTCTTTGCCTTTGCATGTTTCTCTATTTGGAGCTAAGTTGGGGACTAAGATAGTTATGGTTAATGCGGCAATAACTTTACTGCTGGATATCTTTATAATAGCGGGGCTTTTACTGTTATAGATTTTAATATTTGGATAAAAAGACAGAATATTTTTATAGTAGTGCATACGTTATTATATAATATAAATAATACCAAATCTTAAAAGATTCTAATGTGTTCTGGAAATATTATGCGGTGACTTTTATGAATAGAAAAAGAACTCCAAGAGCTGATATTGTAGAAGCTACAGCAAATGTTCTGAAGGCTTATGATGAATTATCCACTGGAAATTTATTAAAGGCATTATATTACATTGATAGGGCATTAGAATTAGAACCAGACCTCTCTATAGCATTATTCTTCAAGGGGTTGATATTGATTTCAAAGGGGGAGATAAAGGAGGCTGCTAAAATCTATGAACATCTAACAAAGATTGAGCCAGAAAATCCTGTTAATTGGATGTTCCTTGGAAAGACTTATGGACTCTTAGGAAAATGTAATAATGCATTAGAATGTTATGACAAAGTGTTAGGTATCGAGAACAAGTTTTTATCAGCATTCTTACTAAAAAGTCTATACTTGGAATTTTCTGGGGACTATAATGAGCTTCTAAAATTATATGACAATATATTATCAATGTCTCCAGATTTAGTTATGATATGGGTTAAGAAGGCTGATTTGTTAAAAAAATTGGGAAGATATGAGGAGGCGTTATTATGTCTAAATAGGGCTTTAGAGCTAAATCCTAATGAAAAAAATGCATTATATTCAAAAGGTATGTTGTTGCTTGCAAAGGGAATGTTTAAAGAGGCTGCAGAATGCTTTAAAAAGCTAATAGATGAGTTAAATGTTAGAAGAATAGATATTATGAGACATGCGGCAATGGTTTCATTGATGATTAATGATTTAGAGAGTGCTGAGAGATACATAAAGTATGGGTTAGAGATAAGGGATGATGATGTGTTTTTGTGGTACTACAAAGGAGAGTTATATGAGAGGTTAGGAAAGTTGGAGGATGCAATAAAGTGCTATGAGAAAGTTCTTGAATTAGATCCAAACCATACCAATGCTTTATTAAATATGGCAAGAATCTATGAGAAGTTGGGGGATATTGAGAAGGCGATTGATTATTACAATAAGGCCTTAAACAATAAAAAGTGATTTCTAAATATTTATTTTTTTATTTTAGCAGAGTAAAGTTATATAAAGCTTTAAATTAAAGATATAGCAGTAGAAATAGCAAGTTAAGAGGCTGATTTTATGGATATCAAATACAAGCTGGCAAGTTATAGAATCTGCCCTCCAGAAGAGACTTATGAAAGGATTCAAAATGCATTAAAAGAGATACAAACAATAGAGATTAAAAACATTCAGCACTTGGATAAAGTTGGAATTCCAGTTTATTATCTGACAAGGAGAGTTATTATAGATGGAAAGGAAGGAATAGCCATACACTACGGAAAGGGAGCTACTGAAATTCAAGCAAAGGTCTCTGCATGCATGGAGGCTATAGAGAGATTCTCAGCAAGTTATGATAAAAATATGGTTAAAGAAAATCCAGACAACCCAATAAACGTTGATGATTTAATACTGCCACAATATGCTGACAAAAACGTTAAAGAGTGGGTTGAAGGGATTGATATTATTAATGATGAAGTTATAGACATCCCAGCAGATGCCGTCTTTTATCCAAACTCTGGAAAACTATTTAGAGGCAATACAAACGGTTTAGCTAGTGGAAATAACTTAGATGAAGCTATTTTGCATGCTACATTGGAAATTATAGAGAGGGATGCATGGAGTTTGGCAGATTTAGCAAGAAAAATCCCAAGAAGGATAAATCCGGAGGATGCAAAAAATCCTCTAATCCATGAGTTGATTGAAAAGTATGAAAAAGCTGGAGTTGAGATAATATTGAAAGATTTAACTTCAGAGTTTGAGATTCCAGTTGTTGCCGCTGTTAGTGATGATTCAAGCAAAAACCCATTGATGCTGTGTGTTGGGGTTGGATGCCATCTGCATCCAGAGATAGCTATCTTAAGGGCTTTGACTGAAGTAGATCAAAGTAGAGCTTCTCAACTTCATGGATTTAGAAGGGATGCTAAGTTGAGAGAGGAGTTTACATCAAAAATTCCTTATGAGAGATTAAAGAGAATTCACAAAAAGTGGTTTGAGTATGAGGAGGAGATATCTATATCAGATATGCCAAACAATGCAAGATATGATTTAAAAAAGGATTTAAAGTTTATTAAAGACAAGATTTCAGAGTTTGGCTTTGATAGATTGATATATGTGGATTTGAATAAGGTTGGAGTTGATGCTGTAAGGGTTATAATTCCAAAAATGGAAGTCTATACCATAGATAGAGATAGATTATCAAAAAATGCCTTTGAGAGAGTTAAAAAGCTTTATTACTAATGAGAATAATGTTTCAACTCAAAAACATTGAGTTCTTTATTTTTTTGTTTTAGGAATTCTTCTAATATCTTTCTCTCTTTTATCAAACCAACTGCATCAGCTCTGCACTGCCCACAAGCTCTGAATTGTGGGATATATTTTTCACACTCTTCTCTTACTTTTTTAATTTCTTCACATGTTGGAGGTCTTAGATTGCTCATCTTATATAAAGGAATTAGAGGGATGATGTTTTGTAAATAAACAAAGTCCTTTAACTCTTTAGCTATATCTACAACATGATTCATATTTATCTCTGGGATTAAGACAGTGTTTATCTTTATTATTAAGTCTTCGTCATAAGCCTTCTTTATACCATCTATTTGCTTGTCTATCAATATCTTAGCCCCTTCAATGCCGTAATGGACTTTTTTATCATAATAAACCCATTCAACTATATCCTTCAAAATCTCCGGGTCTATGGCATTTACTGTTACAGTAACAGTCTTTACGTTCAAATCAGCCAATTTTTTGTAGTATTTATTTAGCAATAAGCCATTAGTAGAGAGGCATTTTATAAGGTTTGGAAACTTCTCATCAATGATTTCTAAGGTTTCAAATGTCTCTTTGTTAAATAAACTATCCCCCGGCCCAGCTATTCCAACAACTTTGATGTTTGGCATATCTCTTAATACTCTGTTTAAATAGCTCTCAACATCCTCTGGTTTTAATACTGATAGAGCTACTCCCGGCCTATGCTCACATGCCTCTTTACCTAAACTCCTTCTGCAGAACTTACATGCTATATTGCATCTTGGAGCTACTGGTAAATGCACCCTCCCAACTTTATCATGGATTTTTTCGTTAAAGCATGGATGAACCTTTGTTATATGTGCAAATTTTGACATTTTCTTTTTATCCATACTATCACATTTAATAATTTTGACGTCTTTGAAACTAATTATGGGCAATGGAATATATAAAACCTTATGGTGATTCAGAACAAAATCAGCATTATAAAAGTTTTAAATAGATATGAAACTTTAAAAAAAGTTAAATAAAAACTCTTAGAGTTGTTTATTCTAATCCTACAGCTATTCTTAGGACTTTTAGTGCGTCTGTTGCTGTTATTTTTCCATCTCCTGTCATGTCATCTGCTACTGGATCGAGTTTGTATGGGGTTATGTCTAAACCAACGGCGAATCTTAGGTAGATTAGTGCGTCTACTGCAGTAATCTTATCATCCCCATTAGCATCTCCAGGCTTTCTCTTATACACATTTAACACTCCAGGAACAATGATTCCATATTTATAATTACCCTCAACATCACTCGCATCTATCAACTCTCCATCGAGTATTGTAGTTCCATTAGATAAGCCAGCGACTGTTATCTCTGCAACCTCTCCAGAACCAAACCCATTAACACTTATAATTCCAACTTCAACGAATCCATAACCTATATTAGCTTGAATCATTCCAACGTTTGATGTTACATTTGTAATGTTAATTATATCTGGATTGTAATAGATTCTGAATTGTAATGAGCCTAATGGCTCGGTAGTGTTGAGCATGATTGGGAGTGTAGTGGTTTTATTAATTCTTATGGTGGAGTTGGGGAGTATGACGTCAAAGGTTTTTGTGCTTATTACCTCTATAGCTCCTGGAATAACCACTCCATAGCCTTCGTTTCCGTTAATGTCAATTGCCTTGATAACATCTCCGTTGAGTTCTGTAACTCCCCCAGAAGCCCCCACAACATCAACCTCTACAATTTCCCCAGACTCAATTCCCTCATCAGACTCCAAACCAACCTCAATATAACCATCACCAATATCAAGCAAAGTTATATTCACACTTGACGTAACATTTACAATTCTTACTACCCCCGGATCAAATACAATCTTAAATTGTAAATAACTCAAAGCCTCTGTAGTATTAAGCACTATTGGTAACTTTACCACTTTGTTTATCAACAGAGTAGCGTTAGGCAGTATAATGCTAAAAGATGTACTCTCATTAATTGGATTTATGATATAGTATTCAACCGGTGCGATTAATGGATACTCATCGGCATTGTATGAGTCAATTACATATGGAGTATCTCCAACTCCATCCCCGTTATCATCTACTCCATCATAGTCAGAATAATAGTTTCCTAAGTAGTTCGTGAAGATTTTTCCGTTATATGTGTAGTTTATTGGTTCTGGTGAATGGAGTATGTTGTTGTATGAGTCATAGAGTCCAATACTATAATCGTTGTTTATGAGATTGTTGAGATAAATTATGTTGTTGTTGGATAAATCAATAAGGAAGATTCCAAACTCATTGTTCAAGGCATTTACATTGGTTATTATGTTGTAGGATGAGTAATCAAGGAAGATTCCTTCCCAACAATCTGAAATATTACAATTTATTATTTTACTATTTGATGTTTTGATGAATTTAATTCCAGTAGGAATATTACTTAGAGATAGGTCTTTTACAGTTATATTACTACAATTTATGAGTATCACTTGCCCAGCATTATCGATTATTTTATCCTTCTCATTCTCTAAGTAGATTAATGGTTTTCCATTGACAGTATTGTTAATTACCATATTGTTGTATGAATCCCAAATATCTAATCCACAATTTACAAAGACATTGTTTATTATATTGTTATCAAATGAATCTTCAAAGCAGATTCCATCCCAATCACAATCTAAAATGTTACAATCTGTTATCATGTTATTGGATGAATACTCAAGACTGATCCCATAATCACAATTTGAAATACCACAATTTGTTATTATGTTGTTAGATGAATCGCCAAGATAAATTCCATCCCAACTACAATTTAAGATATTACAATCTGTTATTACACTGTTAAATGAATAGCTAAGATGGATCCCACAACAAAACTCTCTAACAGTTAAATTCTTTATTGTAATATTTTTATGATCTTCTACATAAACTCCATAAGTCCAATCTGCATAATCCCCATCTAAAACCATTCCATTTCCATCTAAAACAACGTTATCCGCATCTATTCTAATTGCTGTTTTATCCAAATCAGTACAAGAAGTATTTAAGATATAATATCCTGGAGACGCTATAATATACGGCAATTTATCTATAACAAACGTTTGATTGATTGTTACATTTCCATATAAACTCAAGGATGGATCCCCATAGAGGTTGAAATCCATTAAATTCATTTTCCATGCTGAATCTGATGTTGGATTTAATAAGCTTTTAGCTAAATATAACGCCTCTCCTAACGGTAGACCACTTACAACCCTCTTAACATACTCATATCCAATCTCTGCATTATCAGCTGTTCCATCAGGTTCCCAATATCCGACTTGATACCATGAAACCCTTGATGCTGAAACTGTAGCAACTGCCCCTCTTCTTAACAAGGCATAACCCAAATTATCTGAATCCTCTGGATATCCGTTTAAACATGAACATTGGTATGTTATTGCTGGCTTGTCATCACACAACTCTGAAGTGTCAAATGAGCTAATAAAACTCTCCCATTCCATTTCATCAGATTCTGGGATATTATCCCCATCATCAAAAGACCAGTATTTCCTATATGCTTTATACTCACTACCATGCCCCCACCAGAATACTATACCATACCCCTTATTCCATTCGTTGATAACGTTTTCTTTGTTTAATGGGGCATTGTAGTATGGGGCAGTTTCTGGGACTGGACTTAGCCCCTCCCTCTCATACATTACAAACCATGAAAAACCATTAGGTTTTAAAATATCTTCAACAACATACTTTGGTAAATCCCTACCATCAGTTCTTTCTATTTGATAACCACTTTCATTTTCGTAATTTGCGATTGCTACTGGCATTAAAACTCTCTTCCTCCAATCTCCGTATGTATTTTCATACTTCATAATCTTCTCTAAGATGGAATCTAATGTAGTATAATCGTGATTATATACTGGGATTCTTCCAACGAATACTTCGGGATCGAAGTCTACGTTATCCTCTGGGTCTCCGTAGTAACCATTTTTATTAGAATCCCAATCTCCAGTTAAATCAGCGTATATATAATCGGTTGGGCATTCTTCATAGTATGTAGCACCTAATCTTGGGTAGCACATTAGCATTGGAATGCTGTCACAGTATTCGTCTATACTTGGATTAGGGTTTGGGTCTCCGATTAGTAATACATACTTTATTCCATAGGTTTGGTAATGTTCCCTTAACCAATTTCTGATGTTTAAAACTCTCTCTATCCCGTTCTCATATCCGTAGTCATCTTCAGTTATAATCAATGGATTAAAGCCTCTGTATTTTAAAAAGTTTATGAACTCGTTTAATGCCTTTGAGTTCTTTTTTATTTCGTTCGTGGTTATTATTACATAGTCATATTTTGTTTCTGAGGGTTTTAGATCAGATGGAGCTACGATCTTATCAAAATCTTTAGTATTTAAGATATCGTAATTTTTTAGCAGTTTTAGAGTGTATGGAGTTATTAGGTATTCTTCAGCCTCTGATTTGGCTGAAGGGAGTGTTGGTGGAGTTGTAAGTTCGTAACTAACTTTGAAAATAACTTTCTTGTTTAAGTATGCCTGTTTTTTCACTGGATTGTATTGGATTGGAGTGAATCTTACGGTTATCAGCTTTGCCTCCCTAAGCTCTCCCTTCTTTACTATAGCTACTGGAGTGGATGGATACAAGCTATCATTATTATAGACGTTAACATTATACCCATCTACAATCTTCTTGCCCCTCCCATAGTCGAATATCGTCTTATTCCCAACATCTGCAACAAACGGTGGTGCTGGAGGAATATTTAGAGATTTATTTATATATCCTCCCTCAACACTCACTATCGTTATTTTAACCGTGGATAAATTGCAGTTTGTCGGAAGCAATATGTTATAATACTTTACCGGTAATATTGGATTTCCAGGATCCTTTAACTCATAAAAACCACGCATCTCTATTATATGATGCCCATCCAAATCCTTAATCTGATAATCATTAGCTGACAAGGAAAACTCCTTATAACCCGAAGGCTCTCCAACCACCGGACTAATAAAAACCAACAATAAAAACAGCTATTACAGCAACTACTGTAATAAGTGTGGATTTTTTAATCTCTATAGAATCACTCTGAGGTCTCTAATCTTCCATTATATCACCTATTCATATACTCCTATCCA
>OFCA01000065.1_pt1 | contig 15398 bp, 17 predicted proteins | sample 1520721 | NCBI WGS metagenome assembly OFCA01 (sample SAMEA3696450, study PRJEB22514) | metagenome | biome: water; feature: marine; material: hydrothermal vent | place: Pacific Ocean | collected 2014-08-16 | depth 1514 m
GACAAGGTTCAAGAAATCGTTTATAACTGTCTGGAAAAGTATGACCCTTACGTGACTCTTCACTTTGACTGGAAGGAAGTAAAAGACTGTGTTTTTTCTCACAGGAACAGATGAATATGTTTCCAGGAGTTGATATGTTAAGTCTCTATGTGCTTATGTCTATTTTAGTCCTGGCGCTTGTCTATATGGCTCTTGTGTTATCTAAACCAATAGAATAACGAATTAAGTCTAAACAGGATGAGAAACAAACCATGTGTAAACGGATAGAGAAAGAAATTGAATTCTACAAAGATCTATTCAGTAAGACATTTACCGCTTTCCTTCTAACAAGTGGAGGAACTCTCACGGCATATCATAAGGAAGGACTGACTTCTTTTGTGATAGAAGGAACTATCGCCTCTGCTTTCCTCTTGATATCCGTTCTACTAACAGGTTATCTTTATAAAAGAGAAATCAGAAAACTGGAGGACTAATGATAATTCCGACCATCTTTATGGCTATGCTCATCATTTTAAGCCTATTTTTCATATATCTTGCTCTTCCTTTTGAAAAAAGAAAAGCAACGGATAAACAGTAAGAATACTCCTCTCTTGAAACCCTTCCGTCTTCAAATCCCTACTCCAAATTAAGTACTTCCATGCGAGACCCGTTCACGTTTCTGTAACCATATCTGGCATCCCAATACCGGGTATCTGTTCCAGAAACCAATGAAAGCAAATAGGGAAATAGACACTAAACATGGCACGATTCAAATTCGTGCATGCCACAATTCAAACCTATGGCTACCACACTGCCAAAAAGAAAACTACATATGTAGTTTTATACTACATATAGACATGCAACACTTAAAAAGGGAACTACATTTCTCTTTTCAGGTATCCTCTATTTCCGTGACAGGTATCTCCTATCCTCTTCCGTATCAAAATTGATAAACTTCACATAAATATAAGTTACTTTTTCATCAATGATAGTTACATTGGCTTTCACTGTAACAATAACCATTCAATTAAATCTCTTCAAAAATCACTTCTTTCTTGAATACCTCTTTAAGCTCTTCTGAATACTTCTTAAGTAAATCCGCCACTATTTTGTCAACACATTTAAAGACAACTTTCTTGTTGTTCTCATAAGCTTTAAGAATCTTGTCTTCGCCAAAGTAGGTTCTATAAAGGATTTCCTTGCCCTCCAGTTTCTTCTTTCCCCAGTCCCTTAGTATTTCCAGAAGTCTTGGCTTTTCAATGAGCCCTGTTTCTTTATCGCTTTCAATTCCACTTTCAACGTATTCCTTAGCTTTTCTTAACCAGCTTTCTACCTGTTTCGATGTCATAGAACGTAGAAATCCCCAGATGTTTTTTATTTTCTTCTCCTCTGCTACAGTTTCAAGGTAAGCAATCAAAATAGCTTTATCTTCATCAGGCAGTTTATCGAATGGAATTTCTATTTTTTCTGAACCAGGCGGAGCTACTTCTTCCACAGAAATAGCGTAATTTCCCTCTTCTGTACAATAAAGGTTCATCCGTAAATTAGTTTTACTGTTAATTTCCTTTATAGCAGGTTTTAATCTTCCCTCTATAATCAACTTAGGATACAAATGCTTCGGATTAGCAAGAGAATTAAGGGCATTCCGATACCAATATTTCAAATCGCTGTTAATATAAATTTTCCACTCTTTACTTCTCTCATCTGGCTTATAGTCATAAGCTAACAAATAGAGACTTTTCGCTATTTCTTTTCGAAGTCTCCTTACTTCTAACCAACGAGGACGGCGGTACCAATCAGTGTTTTTACAAATTTCTATAAATTTCTCATTAAAGGAAATTTCAATTTTGGCTGGTCTGCCTCTTCCTTGTGATTTAATTCCCCAACTATCTATAACTCCGAAAAAAGCCTCTATTACTTCACCATGCCAAAAGAAAGTTTTTGGAAAATAATACTTATGATTCGCCCAGATAACTAAAGATCTTCTTATCCTTTCCGCCCAAGTTTTCCCGCCACTTGTTATTCCGTAAACTTCCCTAATTAGTTCTCTAAGACTCTTAACCCTCAGCTTTCTTTCCCAATTATTCTTCTCTAACTGAACAATCAAATAAAGAAGTAGATCTACAGCTTCCGAATTCGGAAACTCAGCCCCATTGCAAATATAAACTTCACCAGTAGGAATCTTTTTCTTGAAAACATATAAGCCTTTCAAAAGTCCCTTTTCTTCTCTTTTTAATTTCCCTGTTATTGTATCAGCATCCGTAACTAAAAGCCCAGCAAGACTTATATTGCGGTCAATTTTAGGTTCATGCTTTTCTTCCACGATCTGCACTGCAGAAGTCAAGAAGTGTGTCATAAGAACCTCCATAAAGACAAATTAGATAAAAGGATTATACAACGACCAAATTACACAGTCAAGAAATCTTGAAGTGTGGTCAAGGAATCTGTGAAGTGTGGTCAAGGAATCTGTGAAGTGTGGTCAAGGAATCGGTTTAATAGCCCGTAAAACAAAGGAAATCAAGGTCTCCACGTTCCCCATCAAATAGTACATCAAATATGTACATCAAATATATTTACCAGCATCCGCTGATTTAAATTTTTTTTGACAACGAAAAAGAAGAAAAAAAAACTCACAGGAGAACAGAAACTTTAAAGCGAATCTTAAAGTAAAAACATCTTCCCTAAAAACAAAGCCTTACGGCTTAAAATTAAAAAGCAGCTGCGGGAGTTAGGATTACCTAACTTTGGGTACTTTTGGGCTTATGTAGTCTCCATGTAGTCGATTATGTAGTTTGGCTATGTAGTCTAAAACAGTTTTTGTAGTTTTTAAATTGATGGTAAAAACAATTTTTATAACTATATCGTAATTTTTGTGACATGTATCCGAAATTTATTTGTCTTTTAACTGTCCTAATATGCGGGGGGGGGTAAATACTACCCTATCTTTTCCTTCTCTTTTAGCTTTTTTGAGAGCAAAGTCAGCTCTTTTTATGCAATCTTCTAATTTACAATCTGAAGAACATAGCGTGGCTCCTATACTTACTGTTATTTGAAGTTCTGGTTGCCCTTTAAATCTGATATTCTTAATTGCTTTACGAATTCTTTCTCCAATTTTAAGGACTACTTCTTTATGAGCTTTGAGGAGTATTACAAGAAATTCTTCTCCTCCATATCGAATTACCTCATCAATAAATCTGACATTGTTAATTATTGTTTCTGCTGTTTTTCGAAGAACTTTATCACCTAAAGTATGACCGTAAGTGTCATTTACTTTTTTAAAATTGTCTATGTCGAGCATGAGAATTCCTGTTGTTATTCTGTTTTGTAATTTGTTTAGCTTTACTTTTACAGATTCAAGGTAATGTCTGTTTCCAAGTTTGGTTAAGTTGTCTATAAATATTAGATATGAGAAATTATGGATTATGTCATTTGATGAAATAATCCCAGCTACTTTTCCTTTACCGTTCACTACAGGTAAATATTTTATTCCACTGGAGATAAAGGTTTCAATGCAGTCTGTAATTGATGCATTTTCATTAATTGTGAGTATTTTCTTTTTTTCTTTCTTTAATTTTTTTAAAGCTTTTTTAATGGAAACATTTGTTTGTTTGAAGAATAGAAGTTTGAGGATGTCTGTTTTTGTTAATATGTTGATAGGTTTTTTTTCGTCATTAACTATTATTATGCTTCCTACTTTATTAAAAACCATAATGTTGATCGCTTTCTCTAAACTATCAGTAAGTTTGAGAATATAAGGATGTTTAGTCATGAAGTTTTTTACCGGAGTGGTTAGCTGTGGACTGTTGGTAGAAAAGTTTTTCATTTATACCCTCCCTAACATTAGACTTTGTTAATTTTATCAATTTTATTGCTTTAGTGATTTATTGTTATAGTACTTGGTTTTAAAAGAACCTCCCTCTCTTTAGAGGGAGGAAGGGGATGGATTTCCTGGGGATGCCAGAACTGGAACGGGATGTTAAGCTGGAAGGTTGTGGCAATACTTTATTAAATCTAATTCTCCAGTGGTTTTCTTTCAAATCCTCAAGAACGTTTTACCTTTCCTGCTTGTTTTCAAAAAAAGTCCCGCCTGGAGGCGGGCTTCCTCTGAGGGAGGAGGAAGAATAAGGACGGGGTTAAGGGTGCTGACTTAGGAAGAGGATCTATTCCTTCTAATAAATGCTTTCAGGCTTTCTCTTGCTATTTTGGTAAATGTTTCAATAACTCCTTTTCCATTGATAACCTCCGCTTCTATGCCAGGATACTTTTCAAGATTGAGTTCCCTTTTCAGCTCTTCTACTGAAAGAGCATCTGGTAAATCCCGTTTGTTGTATTGAACTACCATTGGAATCTGAATCTCCCCACTTTTTTCCTTGTATTCTTCAAGTAATTCTAACAATCCGGATAGGGATTTTTTGTTATCTTCAAGTCTGCTTTTCCTGGAGTCAACAACGAATACTATGCCGTCTATTCCCTGCGAAAAAATGTCATGGGTAAGTTTCGGAGCCTCCTCACCTGGAGAAGAGTATATGAGGTACTTTACATCGTAGAAGTTTTTCAGCTTTACAACTGGTTCAAGAAATTCAAAGCACATAGTAAATCCATCCTCTCCAAAGAGTGTTACAGTCTTTCCCAGGTTTTTGAAAATTTTCTTCAACCACTGGATATTTGTAGTTTTTCCTGAGTCTTTAGGACCCCAATATAGTATTCTGAGCTTTATTTCATTGTCAAACAACATTCCTGTTTCCCCCTGGAAGGAAATTTCGATTACTTGATGAAAAAGCTGTTTTTGGAGGATGTAGCCTTTGTGTTACAATGTGTCGGGGGGGGGTAACCCGTTATATTATTAGAAGTTTTCGTCTGTGAGAGGAAAGAAATTCTCTCCCCTCTGGAGAGGGGAGGTATTTCTGTTTGTCTTTTTTGGGAGGAGGGAGGGGAAACCATTGTCGGGAGAAAGAATGAGAAATCCAAAAAAGGGCGGTACCTGATTCTGAATTTATTTAAATTTGCTTTCATTTCAATTCTCCCATAGATCGTCGATAGCATGCTTAAATATTGTGATACTTTCCTTTGGATTATCGGGATTGAAAACTCTGTAGCTGAAAGGATTGTTCATTGACCTGTGTTTTTCAAAAACCCCCGTTATTTCTCTTCCGTCTTTGAGTGCAAAGGTAAGAAGTTTTGATTTTTCCTTGCTGAGGATTTCTTTTAAGTAACCTGTAATCTCTGTGAATTCTTCTCTCCATTTGCCTGCTTTTACCGTATCGTAAGGAGTACCTTCTTCTATAAGGTCATCAGGATAGGGTCTAAAAAGAGAATAGGCTGAGACGAAGAGTTTATACTTTATGATGTAGCTGTGAAGTCTTTTCGTTCTTTTTCCCAATCGCTTTATGCTTTCGGTATGGAGAATGAAAAAATAAGGGTATGTCTTTATAAGATGTGCTTTAATGTATCCTCTCTTTCCAAAAGGGTAAATAACTATTTTCTTTCCTTCAAATTTATGAAGTTCGTTGCTCTCTGGAAGATTGCAGGGTACTCTCCTGGAGAAATTAGCAGCATTCTTCCCTGTAATTTCAATCTGATTTATGTCTGAAAGACTGACTTCCATTGAGTTACTCAGGATAATCTTCCTTTCAGTAATAAAATAGGCAAGAAGCCTTACGTTGCTTTCTTTTTTATCCAGTCCAATTCTAATGGTAAATGGTATCTTCAGCTGATAAAGGAAATTAAAAAGAGATTTATCGGGAAGGGATTTTTCAGATAACTGATTATTGGTTCTCTGCTTTTTGTCCCCCATTGCAGCCTTACCTCTTTACTGGTTGTAAGTGTTTCCTGGACTTTACTTTCTTTGAGTAGCTCTTAAGGAGTTTCCTGGTATATAGGGTTACGATTTTCTTTAAATCTTTCTTCAATTTCTCTCTTTCTTTTCCCTCCAGAAGAAAATAGAGTTCTTCAAATTCTTTTTTTAAATCCGTTGTTAGGACTACAAAGACTTCTTTGCGCAGCTCCAGGGCGTAAAGTAAAAGAATGTTTACAGCTTCACTAAGTGAAATGTTCTGCTCTTCAGCATATTTTCTGACCCTGGCTTCAATGTCTTCTTTAAGCAGTATTCCAGCTTCGGGAAGGCGTAAAGGAATCTGCATTTCACATTTAATCGGTACTTCGTCCAACTGGGGTATTTTTACCTCGACTTTTGAAGGTAAAGATGGCACTTCTTGAGTTTCTGATGCGGAAAAACTTTTGTCAATCAGATATTTAAGCAGTTGGCTGTAAGTTATCTTCTTTCCTTTTTCCTTCTGGAGTTCATCCTTTTTAACTCGGAGTAGGTTATAGATTTCCTGATCTATCCTTATGCTTCTGGAATTCTTCATCTTTGTTCACGTCCTCCTTTTGTTACCTTAGTATTCTGATAGCTGAAAGAATTCTCTTTTCTGTTTTTTCCTTGGTATAGGAGTAGTAGATATCGTTGTTGCATACAGTGCATCCATTTATCATTCCTATGTTTTTCACTCCAGCTACTGACAGCTGGAGCATGGCAGCTTTCCGTAAGTCGAGAAAGTACTTTCCAGCTGGAGTTGGTTTAAAACAGCTTTTAAATTCTGATGGAAATTTGTCATAAATCTCTTTTTCTACAAGGTAGCAGTTTTCGCAGATAGGAACTCCAAGAATTGCAGAGGATACCTTAGAAAACCGCTCTATATACTTAACTGTCCTAAAAAGAGTTCCCTTTGAAATGTTTTTCCAGCTTCCATGCACTACTCCAATAGCTTCTTCTGCAATAATGAAAACGGGAAGTTCATCCGCTGTTAGGACTCCTATCCAGTGATTCGTTTTATCGGTAACGATAGCGTCGGCTTTGCAGTTCACTTTAATCTGTGTGGAGAAGAGAATTTCTCCTTCGCCAACAGGGACAGCTACCATAACGGGAATATCCTTGATTTGCTTAATATCTCTTCCGTCTAATGGCTTCCTTGAAATGAAAATCTCGTATCTCATCCTCCCTCTTATAACGAGCAAAGAAAATTGTCCAGCTTTGCTTTTTTGATAAAGTTTTTAAGGCTTTCCTTAGCAATTAATCTGAATGTTTCGACCACACCCTTTCCTTTAATGGCTTCTGCTTCTACGTATGGATAGTTTTCGAGACTGAGTTCCTCTTTAAGCTTTTCTGTTGGTAAAGCTGTAGGCAGATCCCTTTTGTTGTACTGAATGACAACAGGTACTTCTCCGAAGGTTTTTTTATGCTCTCCTAAGAGGTTTAGTAATTCCATAAGAGAATTTCTGTTGTCTTCCAATCGATTTTGGTCTGAATCGACAACAAATACAATTCCGTCAGTTCCCTGAAAGACCAACTCTCTGGAGAGCTTAAAAGCCTCTCTGCCGGGAGCTGCAAACAGCAGATATTTTGCTTTACAGCCGTTCTTAAGAGTAATCACAGGATTGAAAAAATCAAAGTACACGGTGGAACCGTCTTCTCCGACAAGTGTTACGAGATGCCCTGAATTATTGAACAGTCTGTTTAGTTGAACAATGTTTTCTGTCTTACCTGACTGCTCTGGACCCCAATAGACAATTTTGAGGGAAATTTCACTTCCATCTGCGGCTCGCCTGCCTATTCCCATAAGTTGCTTTTCCCCTCCTTATTTCCTTTCTGCAGAGATTGATAAGAGTTATGGATGTATCGAAAATTTGGTCATAAATTCTATAATTTTTTGCCAAATTTTTAAATAACAAGGAGGAAAATTGTTTGGAGCCGTTTCTACACTTGTACTTATTTCACCTTTCATTATTCTTGTGATTACTCTGGTAATGGGTGGAAATCCCAAACTTTTCTTTGAGCTATCATCAATCATTTTTGTCATTGTGGGAACATTCACAGCGGGTTTAGCTTCTCTTCCTCTTGATGTAGTTAAAAGAGTTCTTACACCTGTTTTGAGAGCTGTTGTTGATAAGAGGATAGATATGATGGACTTCATTAACTTTCTTAGCGATCTGAGCATTTACTTCAGAAAAGATGGGTTATTTGGATTGGAGAGAGTTGTTAATTCAAGAAAGGTACCCTACCCGGGAATAAAAAGGGCTGTTCAGCTTGCAATGGAAATATCCGACACGAAAAAAATAAAAGAAGTTCTTGATATAGAAAGGAAGACATATCTTGAGGATATAGATAACGCTATAAATCTCATGGAGCTTCTTGGAACGTACGCTCCAGCTTTTGGACTTCTTGGAACAGTAATAGGATTGGTGTATATGCTTTCGAATCTCAAGGATCCATCTACCATAGGGCAGGGACTTGCTTTGGCTTTGCTGACAACCTTTTATGGATTAATAATCTCAAACATGATATTTACTCCTTTAGCTTCGAGGTTACGGTATTTAAAGTCCAGAGAAGAAGTACTTCTAAACCTTACAGAAAAAGCAGTTCTCTTTATGCTGGATGGACTATCTCCAAGGGTTATCAAAGATTCCCTTATAGAATCTCTGATGGGAAAAAGAAGTGTTAAAACTGTTCAAACTGAAAAGGCAAATAACTCAAATCAGTAGGAATCTTCCTTATCTACCAAACTACCTCAGAAGCCTACGACTTTAGTCGTAGGTAGTAGTACTGTCTTACTTCTTACGAAGTGATTTTAAGACCTGTTTGGTTATTTCTTTAAATGTTTCAAGAACTCCCTCACCCTTGATAGCCACAGCCTCAAAGTCAGGATAATTCCAGGGATTTAAGTCTTTCCTGAGAACTTCTACAGGTAAGGCAGTGGGAAGGTCTCTTTTGTTGTACTGAAATACAATGGGAACCTTCTCCATGTCTATCTTGTAGTCTTTCAAGTTGTCCATCATATCATCCAGAGTGTCGAGATTTGCATCATGTCTTTCTTCCTGAGAATCTGCAACAAAAACAATGCCGTCTACGCCTTTAAGGATAAGCTTCCTGCTTGCTTGATAAATAATTTGACCAGGCGTAGTGTATAGATGAAATCTGACTTTGAATCCATTTATGTTTGATATTTCTATTGGTGCAAAGTCAAAAAAGAGAGTTCTCTCTGTTTCTGTGGCAAGAGTTACCAGTTCGCCTTTATTTTCTGGTCTGACGTTGTCGTAGATCCATTTAACGTTGACTGTCTTTCCACTTAGTCCTGGTCCATAGTATACTATCTTACAGTTGATTTCCTTAGTTGCAAAATTTATAAAGGACATAACTTCTCCTATTCAAAAAGAGAATCTAAATCGACTTCTTCTACATTGATATTTGCCGAAATACTTGTTTCATTTTCAGTTCTTTCTTCGATTCTCTTTAAAAGGTTTCTTATCGCAGGGTATAGCCGTTTTATTTTTACTCTTGCTATACCAAGGTTTGAGCGATCTTTATTGAAAATCACTACAAGAATGTATTTTTCATCCATAAGTATCATATAGATACCTTCTTCTTCTGTTTCTGTAAACATGTGGTTTAGGTTTTTATCTCCTAACAGCTTTGAAAGTGCTTCGGAAGCTGCAACATTTCCTGCCGTTAATGAGGCAAAGGTAATGTCATCAGAAGAAAATGAAGGGGAATCATTTCTGCTGATTAGTTGACCAGACTTATCGATAAGTATAGCTATCTTTGACTTGCTTTCCGTAGCAAGCTCGGTGAGCAGCTTCCTGAGTTCTTTGTCTTCTTCCGGTGTAATGTTTAGCATCTTTACCTCGCCTTTATCTGAGAATGTAAAGTCCCTCTCTTAATCGAGAGGAACTTTTCTGAATTTCTACGAGTGGTAATTTCGATATTTACTTATTTCTTTCTTCTCAATCTTTCCATTGCAATTTGAACGCTTGCCCTTAGCCTTTCGATAGCAATAGCCAGTTTTGTAATTTCATCTCTTACACTTTCCTCTCTAAGTCCTTTAACTCCTAAATCTACATCAAGCTTACCGAGGCTAATATCGTGAGCTGCCTTTGTAAGACGCTCAATAGGAACAATAATCTCTTTCTTAGCAAAGAACCAGAAGATCAAGAATGCAATAACCAAAGCTCCTATATTCCAGATATCAATAAGGGATACAGCTGTTGATAAAACGCTTGGAGGAAGAATCGTAACGCTGATAATTCCTCTCAGGTCTCCAACTTTGTAATTAATAGCTCTATCAACATTGTCTCCATATTTAGCTCTGAGAGCTTTCATAATAGCAGGCGGTATTTGCTCAGCGGGACCGTGACACTTTAAACAGCCTTTCTTAACGTATATAGCTTTTGCAAATCTAAATTTATTTCCGTCCCAGCTCCAGAATTCTCCGCCTCGTTCTTTATTCTTTATGATTTCCTTAATTGCAGTGCTTTCCCAATTGTCTGGCTTATCCTGAGATGCCATGTATCTATCAGAAACAACTTTAAACGTCCAACCGTATTCTGTTTTTGAAAGTTTCGAAAGTTCTCTTGTAGCAAGTGCAGGATTGTGGAGATAGAAGTGAGTTTCTCCAAGATTCATTAAAGTTTCACCGGTTCCATAAGCTTTTGCCGTTCCGTTCTCTGTTTTAAACTCCATAAGATAACCAATATCAGAAGTGTATTTATTTTTAGTCCATACTCCTCCAAAACTGGCTGACCACTTACGAAAGATCAAGATTTGCTGAGCGATGCTTCTACCCTGAGAAACAAGACTTTTCTCATAAGTCTTGTTCAGGAGATGGATAAATGACAGTGTTGAAAGGAGTATAACAACTACAAATACTATCAAGACTTTTTGAGTGACACTTAGATTTTTTAGCATCTTCGTTCCCTCCCGTATTTTAACTAACTGCTTTTTTGTCTCTACTAATTTTATCATTAAGAAACAACGGGCTGTATTCTAAAGATATAAACGATATAATTTTGATGAAAAGCAGGAAATGCTTGAATTTAAGGAGGAAAAGAGGGTATTTCAGAATTTAAAGATTTTTTTATCTGCTTTACTGTCCGATTAAGCAATCTTGAAATGAAGAGCAGCAAATGGGAATGAATGAATTAAATGTTTTCTTATTCCTCGTTGGAATTGTTTCGGTTGCAGTGATTGTATTGGCTTTCTTTGTTCCCATTTTTCTCTTGATGATTTACAGGAGTACACAAGAAACCAGAGGTCTCATAGAAGAACTTTTGCAGGAAGTGAGAATGATGAGTTATTCAAAGTCTGAAGATAGGGAAGAAGATCTTCCCCTTTCTTCTAAGGTTAATCCTGAAAAGAAAGAAGAGTTAAGTAAATTGTGCAAAATGTTCTTGGAACTCAGTTCTGAAAAACCGGATGTTGAATTGGTTGTTATAAATGAGGAAGGCGAAAAGCTGAAGAAGGAGGATCAGGAAAATGAACATGAAAGAACTTGTGAAAGAAGCAACTAAAAGGTCAACTCTTACTCAGAAAGAGGTAAGAGAAGCTTTTGATTCTATCCTGGAAGTAATAACTGAAACTCTTTCCAGAGGGGAGAAGGTAGAAATAAGAGGATTTGGCTCGTTTTTTATGAAAGAAAGGAAGGGAAGAATTGCAAGAAATCCCAAAACAAATGAACCTCTGGAATTGCCGCCAATGTTAGTTCCACATTTTAAGGCTGGCAAACAGCTTAAAGAAAAGACCGTTAAACTTCTTGAACCCCCAAAGAAAAAAAGAAGGAAAAGAGGAACAAGCAGGAAAAAGACCAGGCAAAAGACCAAATAAAAGAAGGAAAGAGATAGAATTAAAGAGCAAAAAAAATGTTGACTGGGATTTATAGGGGGATTTATAGTGAAGAATTTAGATTTAAGTAAGCCAATAGAAATAGCGGAAGATATTTTCTGGATAGGTTATGTTGTTCCCAATGACCCGTTCCAGTGCCACGTTTACCTCATAAGGAATGGGGAGGAGAGTGTCCTAATTGATCCGGGAAGCATGATTACTTTTCCTGTCGTTTTAGAAAAGCTGTTTCATGTTACGCCTCTCAGGAACATAAAATACATAATACTGCATCATCAGGATCCTGATATTGTAGGTTGCTATTCAACCTTAGAGTCGATATTCCCAAAAGGCGAGAGATTTCTCGTTACCCACTGGAGAACAGAAACTCTTTTGAAGCACTATCAGTGGAAAACTCCTTTTTATCTGATAAACGAACATGACTGGAAATTAAAAGCAGGAGACAGAGAACTTGAATTTGTTTTCACTCCTTATGCTCACTTTCCGGGAGCGTTCTGCACGTTTGATAAAAGAACAAAAACTCTCTTCTCAAGCGATATTTTTGGAGCCATTTCAGATAAATTCCTTCTCTTTGCAGAAGATGATGAAGACTACTATAAGGGTGTAGAACTTTTTCATAAACATTATATGCCGAGTAAGCTGATTCTTAACTATACTCTGGATAAGATAGAAGAGCGAAATCCAGAATTAATAGCTCCCCAGCATGGAAGTATTATCAAAAAAGAAATGATAAAACCGATAATTAGTAGATTGAGACTTCTTGACTGCGGACTCTATATGCTTGATGATAGGGAAAGTAATGTTTTTATCCTGAATAAACTGGACGAAATTCTTAAGAAACTGTTCAAGTCTGTTATTTCTTCTTCGGATTTCAGCGTAGTAGCTGAGAAACTCTACAGGAATATTAAGTACGAAGTTCCCGGAGTCGAGAAAATCATTATTACTGGAGATGCTAAGCATTTAGCCAAAGGCGAAACACTCATACTGGAAATAGATGAACAAGGAGTTGAAGAAAAATTTGTAGCTGGAAGAAAGAAGATAAAAGGGTTTAGTTACAAAGAAGATTTAGAGACAGAAGGATACAAAATAGGAAGTATTTACGTGTTTGCGGATCGACTCTCCAGAAAGGAGCTGGAATTTTTCCGCTTACTTTTCAAGCACATAAAATATGCTTTAGCTGTTAGCCTTGAAAGGGAAATAAGCTATGAATTACTGGAGAGAGAAAAGGAAGAATTACAGGAACAGGTAATCATTGATTCCTTAACAAAGTTACATAGCAGGAACTACCTATTTGACTATTTACGCAAGATAGTAAAAAAGTCGATTAGACACAGTTTTCCTGTTTCGCTGGCAGTCATAGATATAGACTTCTTCAAGAAAATCAACGATACACACGGACATCTGGTTGGAGATTGTGTTTTAAAAGAACTTGCAAAGCTGTTAAAGAAGTCATTTAGAGCTTCGGATTGTGTAGCCAGATATGGAGGAGAAGAATTTGTTGTAGTTCTGCCGTTTTCTTCTCTGGAACACGCCTGTGATAAGCTGGAAGAAGTCAGGAAATATATAGAGAAACATAAGTTCTGTGGAAAGAAAAACATTAGGTTGACTATCAGTATTGGAGTTACGGAGTATAGACAGGGTGAATCTATCAAGAGCTTTTTAAAGAGAGCTGACGAGAACCTTTACAAAGCTAAAAACGGTGGAAGAAATAGGACTATCTGTTTGTAGTGCTTGTATTGCTTATCATTGGACATTATTTAAGTTATCTGAAAGTGTTAAAATAACTCCAATATGACAAAGAGAAAACAAATTTCTGGCAAACAGTACTTTGGTCATCTGGTAGAGAATTTTAAGAATAGCTTTGATTTTCTTTCAATAGCTCCATTCATAGGAAGGTGGATTCCAGTATCTTTTTCGATTGGAATAACAACGGGTTTAATAGCTGCAGTGTTTGATATTCTTATAACAAAGATAAATCAATTCTTGCATACATTCTTTCCATCTTTGTTTGTCTATCCTATAATCGTGGCTCTTATTACAGCTTATTGTTTATCTTTAGAACCTTCTATAGGTGGTCCAGGTATCGGATATGCAATATTACACTTAAGAACCCGAAAGTACATACCATTTCGAGCAATACTTCTTAAGTTTTTCACATCAGTGCTAACATTGTCAGGAACTTTCATTGCAGGAAGGGAAGGACCTTCATTCTATATCGGGGTTGCAGTAGGTGAGTGGTTTGGAAAAATGCACAGTTTTCCGAAAAAATATAAACCTTTCTTGGCTCTTATTGGTGCAGGAGCTTTTACAGGAGCTCTGTTAAAAGCTCCCTTGGGAAGTGCAATTTTCGCAATGGAATTGGAAAAAACGTATGATCTTAACTATAAACCTTTTGCACCTGTCTTAGTGTCAGCCATCGTTAGCTATCTGACCTTCTCATTCTTCAGAGGAAAACATCATTTTATTCCGCTAACGAAAGTCCCCCATTGGGATTTAATTGTAATCCCTTATATACTGATTATGGGACTGGTAACCAGTTTTATCATTTACATTTATAGTGTCATTTATCACTCATCAAATTACATTGTAGAATATGTGAAGCAAGAGAAAACGAGACTTCTACTTGGTACTGCTTCAGCAATTCCAATTTTTCTTATTCTATATGTTGTCATTTCCGAGGATATTCTATCTGCTCCAGCCAATATGAAGATATTAGCATTGCTTGCACAAACGCCTTTTCCCATCTGGAAAGATATTGTTATCATCGCTGGGGTTATCCTTACAACAAGCTTAACTCTTTCCTTGGGAATTCCTGGAGGACTTGTTCTCCCAAACCTATTAATAGGAATAGCTATTGGTAATATTTTTGGGAACTATTTTCCTCAATATATTGAAGTTTTTACCATTGCTGGAATGGGAGCTGCTCTTGCAGCTGGAGCTAAAACGCCGTTAGCTGCAATTGTAATGATTACAGAAATGACACATGCTGATTTAGTAATACCGATGACTGCTGCTATCATTACAAGCTATATAACCAGTTTTGGATTTCATCTTTATAAAGGACAAATTTTTGAAAAACCTTTTGATGTAAAAAGTAATAGGCTGGAAAAATAAGAATTAAAAAACACTCTCATCTCTCTATACAAATTTCTCAATCCTAATCCCTATTTCCTGTTTATTGCTGTGCTTTATCAAAAAAATATCTATTATTTGTCTATAATTCAGACTTTAGGACGTTTCTTTACAACAATAACAAGAAAAATTTATGAGTTCTTCCTTTCAAAGTCAGAATTCCAAAAAATTAAGTATCTTTTACATTCTGTAAAACGACCGTTTAAACAAAAAGTAATCTTTGGGAAAACTATTGATTTTCTGAGATGAAATATTCTGAGAAAAGGAGAAAAAAATACCTTTTTAGCGAAATGGATTTCAGGGAACTATCTTGATTTGAGTGATAAAATAAACTTGGAAGCGGAGGAGCTACCACTCCTCCACTCGACGGAAAACTATAGAAACAGAATTGGGATTGAATGCAAGTTGTTTACAGTGAAATTATAACCGAATCGGGTGGAGTTCAAGAAGTGGCAGCTCCTCCGCTGAGACCAACAGCGGAGGAGTAAGATGAAAGAAAACCTTGCAAGGCAATACGAATCTCAAAGAACAGACCTACAACAAGAATTTGAAGCCAAAAATGAACTTCTCAGGTCAAGATTCCTTGAAATTTCTCCAGAAGATTATCTGTCAACGATTT
>OFCA01000069.1_pt1 | contig 14976 bp, 13 predicted proteins | sample 1520721 | NCBI WGS metagenome assembly OFCA01 (sample SAMEA3696450, study PRJEB22514) | metagenome | biome: water; feature: marine; material: hydrothermal vent | place: Pacific Ocean | collected 2014-08-16 | depth 1514 m
CACTCTTATTTTTGATCTCCTGAATCAAAACCTGTTGATCCTCTGGAACAGATCCGCCAAACTTCTTAACAAGATCTTCAAAGGAAACAACTTTCAGCTCCTTTTTTTCTCCGGTTTTTACAACGTAGAACTTTGGACCAGATGGTGATGGTTCAACAGAAACTGTTTCCCCGGAAGGAATTGTTCCTCCAAGTTTTGTTATGAGCTCATCTGGAGTTTGAGCTGTGTCAACAACCTCTTTAAATTCAAGTTTTGCAACTTTTCCAATTACTTTCTTTGCCCTTTCAGGATCTTTAATACCGGGGAGCTCCACAATTATCCTGTCTCTTCCGTTTCTAACTATTACAGGCTCTGCAACTCCAAGTTCATCAACCCTGTTTCTTATTGTCTCAAGTGCCTGTTCTGCAAGCTTATCTATCTCTTTTGATACGTAAGAAGGTTTTAAATCAAGAACTACTCTGCCATCTTCTGTCTTTATGTCAAACATATCTCCATAGTCTTCTTTAATTAATTCCAGAGCCTTTGAAAGATTATCCTTTTCCAGTAGAACTATTTCTATCTTCTTCCCATCTCTTTTTGCATTTAATACTGGTATATCTTCATTTTGAAGCCTGTTTTTTATTTCTCTTAAAGCAGCAGAAACTTCATCTTCCATTGCCTTTTCCAAATCTATTTGAAGAACTAGGTGAGTTCCGCCCTGAAGGTCAAGTCCAAGAGTTACCGGTTTTGTTAAAACAACGTAGAGTGAACCTACTAAAACCAGAAGAACTACAGCTATTCGGAGCTTCAAACTTTTCATTACTTTACTCCTTTACTCTGACTTGGAAAACTTCGGAATTATACCTACATACGTGCTAAACTCCTTAACTATCCTCTTTCCAGAACCATTCGAGATAAGAAATTAAATCATACTTTTCTAATACAGATTGGATTACTCTATTAATCCTTTTTTCCAGTTCCCAATTCTCTTCTGCATCAACGTAGACTTTAATCCCAATGTCAGCTCCTTCTATAGCTTCTCCGACATCCAGCTTTACAGGATAACCTTTCTTTTTTAATGCATCCTGTACTTCATTTAGAACTTCAAGAGTCGTTTTTTCTGTTATCATCTATCACCTCAAACAAACGGTTTGTTCAGATGCTTTTTCTATCCAACTACTAAACCAAATCTTTACCATTTTAACTACCTAAAGGTCTGTGTCGTTAATTCTCAGTCTGAACTTAAACCCCAATCTCTCTGTAGCCCTACGGCACATCTCCATTCTGGGCTGAAAGATACTGAAGTAGTCAAGCAAATCTGAAATCTCTGTATCTATCTTCAAAACAAGGCGTATTATACGATTTTCTTTTTCAACTTCTAAATCAGCATCAAGAACAGCGTAGTTAACTCGATCGTGAATATCCTGAAAAATGTTCCTTTCATCCCTTACACGACTTCTGTGAACGTGAGATTTATCAGCAATCACAAGAGCAGAAGCAATTTCCGTTGCCGGAATGCCGGTTTCTTCTTCATGGTTTCCTATTGCATAGGTAATTTCTGTCAGGTCATCGTCAAAAAATCCCTTTTCCTTGAGAAGGCTATAGGCAATGATAGCACCGTTTTGAGTTTCCATTCTAAAACCTCACACTTACATCGGCCGAAAACAGCCTTTTTATTTTTCCATCCATCTCCGATTCGACAACAAGACAACCATCAGTATCTATTCCAAGAGCTCTTCCTGTATAACGTCTGTTTCCTTCAATAACAGTAACTTCTCTGCCAATCAAAGGACAGCTCTTTTCAAATTCTTTTACGTCAAACATTCCTTTTGATAGTTTATTGTAGTACCTATTCACTTCAAAGATAAGTTTCTCAAGAAGTTTCTCTCTATCAAAAGAAATTCCTTCAATTAGTAGAGAAGTTGCAGGAACCTCAAGAGATAAAAGTTCTTCTTCAGAGTAGCTCAAGTTTATCCCTATTCCAGCAATCAGGCGGTCTGACAGGAGCTCTGGAAGAATTCCAGAGACTTTTCTTCCATTTATATAAATATCGTTAGGCCACTTCAGATAAAATCCGTCATCTAAACCTTTTAAAGTGTTAAGAACTGCAACACCAAAGGCAAGACTTGAAAGGGAAGCTATTTTTGGACTTATCGGAGAAAACATAAAGGAGACATAAAGTCCCTTCCCTTCTTCAGAAACCCATTTCTTTCCTCTTCTCCCTTTTCCGCCTGTTTGCTTCTTGGCAACCACACAGAGTCTATGGCAAAAATCAACACGTTTAAGATATTCGTTTGTTGAATCCACTTCCTCGAGAAAAATTAATTTCATAAACCGCCCCAGGAAAACAAAGTAATGTAAGTGACACCAGAATTTTTCTGAAGAAAAAGGCAGAAGAGGGAGGGTAAATTGTACCCTCCCTCAAAAATTTTATGTGGTAAGGAATTTCCTTACTTTTTCAACAATGTGGGGAAGAGTTTTCTTAACAGGTTCGCTCAATGAAGGTTTAAACATCTGAATGTCTTCCACTTCCACACCAATAAATTTTATGTACTGCGGCATATCCTCTTTAAACGTCAAATAACCGGTGGCTATTACCTCCTTTAAAGACAATGAGTGTGTTAAACCTCCAAAATAGTTCTCACTATTCCCGCTTGGTTCTATGAAAAACTCAACGATTTCTCCCGGCCTGTGTCCAAATTTAACTCCATCGACAATAACTGCTTTCTCATAACCAAACATGTGATTGAGCATATTCAAAGTTGGAGAGAGAAAATGAACCGCCTTTACTTCCTTTTCAAGAGCTTTAACTACCCAGAATCCCACTCCGTCATCTCTAAAATTAGGATTACCAATCCCTATGAGAATCCCCTTCATCAGACCTAAAAATTCCTCAACTTTTTCAGAAGTGTTTTATCCTTAGAATAGACCTCAACCTGTATTGGCAGGTATCCTGGATATGCATGAGTAGCACATGCAAGGCACAGGTCGTAAGGTCTATGTGCCATCTCCACGAAGTTCAAAATACCCTCGTTCACTTCACCTTCCTTAATAAAGTACTTTGCAGCCTTTTTGACTGCAACCTGAATAGATCCTTTGTTGAAGGTTGTTGGAACTATAAGATTAGCATCTGTAACAATAGCGTTAGAATCTGTCTTGTAGTGGTGAATTAACGTTCCCCTTGGTGCTTCAACTATTCCAACTCCCTCTCCAGAAACTTCTCCAAGAGGTGCACACGTTTCTGGATCTGTAATGTCAGGATCCTGTGCAATTTCCTTTATCATTTCTGCCTGATTTAAGATTTCAATTGCTCTTGCCCAATGGTACGCAAAAATGTTGTAAACAGGTTTTTTCCCGAAAAACTCTACCATTTCCTCGTACTCTTTCTGTGCAAGCGGAGTACTGTAACCTTCTGAGACATTAAACCGTGCAAGTGGTCCAACACTACAGAGACTTGTTCCCTCTCCATCAACAAAGCCCTTCCACTCTATCTTCCTAAGGTAAGGTGCCTTTGAGTAACTCCAGGGGATTGTCTTTTCTGCAATGTAGTCAAGGTATCCCTTACCTCTAAATCTTCCAATTTCTTTTCCATCGTAAGAGACAATTTTCTGAGTTCCGTCGTAGTAGGCAACCTTTTCATTTTCATCAACAGTTCCAAGGTAGTTGGTAACAACTTCAAATGTATCACTCCTCAAGAGCTTAGAATACTCAGGGTTCTTTACAACTATTTCTTTAAACAGATTTACAGTTGTTTTACCAAGTTCAATGCAGTCGTCTGCAAGCCTTAGAATTTCCTGTCTCTCCTCCTCTGTGATGTTCCTTGACCATCCCCCTGGAATAGCAGATACAGGGTGAGCAGGCTTACCTCCAAGCATCTCAACTATTCTAACAGCTGAAAACCTTTTCTTTAAAATGTCCTTAACTACATCTCTTCCCACTCTCTTGGCAACTCCTATGATGTTCCTCTCCTCTGGAGGTGCCGTTGGACCACATATGAAGTCTGGAAGCCCGAGAGCGTAGAGAATTTCAGTGTGGTCTTCTATGTGATGAGCTAAGAACAGTAATCTCCTTAACTTTTTAGCAACAGGTGGGGGCTCAACAGAGAATATCTCGTCCGAAGCCTTTAATGAGGCAGTAAAGTGGACAGCTCTACACACTCCACAGATTGTACTTGCAGTCCTTGGTACTTCTTCTATAGGCATTCCCTGAAGGAATTTTTCGTACCCCATGAATTCAACTACCTGGAAGAATACTTCATCAACGTTTCCACTATCGTCTAAGAAAATTGTAATCTTCCCGTGACCCTCAAGTCTTGTTATAGGTTCTATCTCTATCTTGCGCATATCTCACCTCCCCATTAGCTATTCTTTTGGCCTTATAAGTGTTGACTTCGGCAGACTATACCTGTAAAAGAGATGAATGGGAGCCGGAATTTCCTTCAAGAGTTCCCTGTTTTCAAGAGCAGTTGCTATGGTGCTGATTGCTTTAACCCCGAAATCCCTAACGCCGGGAATCGGACCTCCACAACCTCTACACGGCATATTTGCCTTTATACAGGCAGCTCCACAGTCTCCCTGCGTAACAGGTCCAAGACACAGATACCCCGCCTCAAGGAGACATACATCCTCTGGGGGTTTTTCAAGAGTTCTCTTAACTTCCTCAGGACGCTTTTTCTTCCCTCCCTGGCGAATAGGGTTCCTCGGACATACATCACATACAGCATGCCCCATGGTCAACCAGCTACCTTTCGGAGGTAAATTTCCGCTCAGAAGCGTTTCTAAAATCCACTTTACGTGTTCGTAGTGTGGAGGACATCCTCCAACGAAGTAGTCAACTTCAACAACCTGATCCAACGCTCTTGCAGGTTTCAAAACAGGTAATTCAAGCTTATACTTTCCGTTAACAACGTACTCTGGCTGGGGTAAAGTTCCTTCAGGATTATCAGTGCTAAACGTATCTCTATAGGCTTTCTGAAGGAGTTCCTTCTGAGTGTGAAGGTTAACAAGTCCTTTTATACCTCCAAGGCTTGCACAAATTCCAAATGCAATGAGAGTTTTGCACTTCCTCCTCATAACTTTTGCAATGTGTTCATGCTCTGAGTTTCTGACGTTTCCACTGAAAAAGCCAACGTCAACTGAACCGTCTGGAAGTTCTTCAAGATCCTTGTATTTCTTATCAACAAGAGTTGGAGCAAAGAACAGAAGTTCAACGTTTTCAAGGACGTCCACTAACTTATCTGCTGTATCAACAAAAGAGATATCACAACCTGCACAACCACCCCCAAGATAGTAAGCGATCTTAGGCTTGGACATGGCTTCCTCCCTTAATTTTCAAAAGGTTTTCATTCAGTTGGCGAATTGTATCGGCAAGTTTCTTCCAGTTGGGAACACCTATGTATTCCCACCTGACTACTTTGTCTGTAGCTCCAAGGAGCTCCATGCTCTCATTCAACATTCCAATTCTGCTTTCCTGCATGTAGTTACCCCAGATGTGGTGACAGTTGTCTTTGGGACACCCGGCAACGATGATTCCGTCTGCAAGATCCCTCGAAAGGATTTCCGCTATCACGTCAAGGCTCAGAGAGGCTGAGCATCTTATCCTTATGCTTCTAAAGTTTTCTGGAAGTTTTTCTCCCTTGATTCCCATGAGGTCAGCTGCACCGTAGGAACACCAGTAACAGAAAAATCCGAGGATTCTCGGTTGACCTTCTGGAAGGTGTTTGAAGGCAACCTCTGCCATCCTGATAATCTGATAATCTTCAAGGTTGGAGAACTTAATTGCCTTTGATGGGCATGCAGCGTAGCAGAGACCGCACCCACGGCAGAGATTGGGATCTATTTCAACAATGTTATCCTCAGGATTGTCTGCTTTCTTTATGCTGATGGCACCATGGGGACAGCACATCACACACGTTTCACATCTTGAACATTTCTCCTGATCAATGATAGAGAAGTACTTCTTTTCCTTTCCTTTGAGAGCGTTATAAACCTTTACTGCTGCACCAAGTCCAGATTCAATGCTTTCCTGAACATCCTTAAATCCCTTTGCACCGCCAACAACATAAACTCTCTCTACGTACGTCTCAAGTGGGTTAATAACACGTGGTTGGAACTCTAAGGGGAATCCGTAAATGTCTGTCTGGACGTCAAGGATCTTTGTGAGTTTTACCTGAGAAGGAACAAGAGGCTCTGCAAGAACAGCCATATCTGCTGAATACTCGCCTTTCTCAGTTTTAATCCTGAGGGAACCATCTGGAGCTTTCTTTATCTCTTCAACATTTTCCTGGATAAATTCAACACCTGCTGCTGCAGCTCTTCTTCTGAACTCCTCAAATGCCCTTCCACTTGTACGGAGACTCAAGTAGAAGATTTTTATCTTGATGTCCGGATGAAGTTTTGAAAGTGTTGCCGCATTTTTGATAGTAGCAAGGCAGCAGAGCCTTGAACAGTAACCGATACTGTCCTTTTTACAGAGAACAAATGCCAGTTCTTTTGGCTTCTTTCCAAAGAAGTTGTTTGCCTTGTATCTTTCAAACTCTAAGAGGGTTACTACTTCAGGATACTCGTAGCCGAGTTCCTTAAATACCTGCATATCGTAACCAGAGAATCCAGTCGCAATGACAACTGCCCCGAACGTATCTTCAACGTACTCGTCCTCTGCATCAAGATTGATAGCCTGAGTCGGACATACCCTAACACACTCTCCACATCCCGTACAGGCAGACTCGACAATGTTGTAAGTATCCGGAATTGCAAGGGCAAAGTCTTTGTCGATAGCCTTTCTCTTTGTCTTTCCAAGGTTGAACTCATTTGGAACCTCTACAGGACAAACCTTTGCACATTCCCCACAGCCAATGCACTTCTCAGGATCAACTTTCTGCGCTTTCCTCCTTATTTTTACCTTGAAGTTTCCATTTTCCTTTACGACATCAACAACCTGAGAGTTAGTTAAAACGTTGATATTGTCCCTCAAAAGAGTATCCCTTCCAACTACGGGCATTACGCACTCACCCGTACATACAGAGGGAGAACCCTCAGACTGCCAGATAGCAGGCATTCCAGCTGGATGCCCTCCAAGGTAAGGCTTTTCCTCAACTATCGTTACTTCAACGCCCATATCCGCAAGTCCCTGAGCGCATCTTTGACCTGCAATGCCACCGCCAATAACAAGCACCTTTTGCTTTATGTCTTCCGTTTTAAACGCTTCAGAATTTGTTTTTAATTTTTCATACGCCATTAACAGCATGTCCATAGATTTTGCATTAATTCCCTCTTTGTCATCGTGGATGAAAGCACATTGTTCTCTCAAGTTAACCGTTTCAAAAAGGGCTGGATTCACACCTAAAAACTTCAAAAGTTTTTCAATACGTTCTTCGTTAAACTGAAGGGAGGATCTTTCTGAACAGCCCCCGAAAATTAGTGCATTGACATTTCCCTTTAAGAATTCGGACTGCCTTTCGGGTGACTTGCAGAAATCCTTTGTAATAATGACTTCCTGAACCCCGGGAAGCGAAGAGGACAACTCTTTAAGTTTTTCAAAATCAATCTTTTCACTCAGGGTATCACCGCATGTGCAGAGGACAACCCCAATTTTCAACTGGTTGCCTGAAGACGTCATCTCCCACGCCCTAAACCGATTTCGGTATTCCTAACTTCAAATTTATCACAGTTTCTGTATAAATTCAATATCATAATTTCTGTATAAATGCAAGTTTTATACTGCTCCCCAAAAACCAAGGCACAAAATCAAGGGAATTTATCAGGTATAATTCCGCTGCAAAAAAACTTGAGGATATGGGTGAAGGATGCTTTAACTTTTGGGATACGAAGACATCTGGGGAGGGGAAATGAAAATTTACCTAAGTTCTGACACGAGATCAGGTAAACCCATTAAAGAATTTATGACTCCAGACCCATTTACTGTGAAGCTTTCAGACAGTGTAAGAAAAGTTATTGATACTATGGGCTTCAACAAGATCGGCAGTGCTATCGTAGTGAACGAAGAGGATTATCCGGTCAATATACTAACTAAATCAGATATCCTCAAATTGATGATATCTAATTACACCGATGTTAACGTTGGAAATGCTCTTAGAATTCTAAAGATAGAAACAAGAGAGCTAATTACTGCCAAAGATGAAACTCCCATTCTGGATTGTATGAAACTTTTCTTCTCAAAAAAGATAAAGCATATTCCTGTTATTAATAAAAACAATAAGCTTGTTGGGATAATTTCTGTAAGCGATATAATACAGAAGGCTTCTATTTTGTTCTTTACAGATAACCTTACAGAACTTGGCAATAGACATTATCTTGACTCTATAAGACACAAGATTGTTAGGTACAAAGAAAAAGCACCTATTGGTATTCTTATGATAGATGTAGATAATTTCAAAAAACTCAACGACACTTATGGACACTTTTTTGGTGATATAGTTCTAAAAAGGATTGCAAGCGTTCTTGTCAAAAACACCCGGGTAGTTGATGAGGTTATTCGCTATGGAGGAGAAGAATTTCTGGTTATTTTGTTCAAAGCTTCTGAAAAGGTAATAAACAGAGTTGCTGAAAGAATACGGAAGAATGTGGAGAGCTTAAAGTTTAAAGATTATCCGGAGCTAAAGGTAACAGTTAGTATAGGGACAACTCTATGCACTTCTTCTGTCCAGTTTGAAAAGTGCATTGAAATAGCCGATAAAGCTTTATATGAAGCAAAAAGTGCTGGAAAAAATAGAACTATCTTCCTTCCATCTTTGTGCTTTAAATCATCCCTAACTTCAGTTCTTTCTCTCGTTGAAAGGGAGTAAACTACCTTAGAGGTCATTTTGTGCTTTCAATTAACCTTAGATAATTTTTGGCAACTGTATTTTCTGGATCGAGAATGAGAACATCTTCAAATAACGATTTGGCATAAGATTTCTTGTCCTGATAATAAAGCGAAATTGCAAGTTCATTCAGGAAGTTAACATCCGTTGGATAGATCGAGAGCATCTTTCTTGCCACAGCTTCAGAAATGGAAAATTTCTTAAGGTTTCTCAAAGCGATGCAAAGTCTCAAATTACCATAGTAATTGTAGTAGTCAATCTTTAATACCCGGTACATCAGCGGTTCGACATCACTCCATCTATTCTGTGCCATAAAAGGAAGAGATAACCCCAGCATTGCTTCAACAGATGAAGGTATAGATTTAAGAGCTTTCTCATAGTGGTACTCTGAATTTGCATACTTTTGCATCAGATAATAAAGCCAGCCCAATCTCAAGTTAACTGTATAGCCATCAGGGTAGTTTTGATAAACAGGCATTAAGGCTTTTATAGCATCTTTGTAATCTCTGTTCTTTTCATATAAGTAAGATTTTTCGTAAGCTTCCTTTATTTCCTTGTAGGTCATAGAATGGGCAAAAGAGGTGAATGAAAACGCTAATAGAATTAAAAATACGAGATGCTTCATATTCCCTCCCAAATGGGGCAGAAGCCCCATTAAAACTAAAATCTATAACCGATGGATACTGTTCCAACACTCTGGGTAACGTCATACCCTTCTTCACTATACTTGTTTACACTAACGTTTAAGGCTACTCTTAAACCGTTCCTGAGAGTATAACCAACTTCTCCGTAAACGCCCCCTTTGTACTTCTCCGTTAAGTTATAGACTACAAAACCGCCGTTTTTAACTGCAAAAATCTGTTGTCCTGCCCATCCTCCAACCTTGACATCATAATTACCGTAATAGTATCTGAGAGCTACATCTAAGGAGTAATAGTTATCGTTTCCGATTCCGAGCTTATCCGCTTCATCAACGTGGATGTAGTAACCCGTAACATCGCAGTAGAGGGCACCGTTTTGAGAATCTGAGAAAAGCTTAACTGTAGTGTGGGGATTTAACTGAAGAACGTAGAAGTCTATGGTATTGTCGTAGTTTGAGTAGTAAACTCCAATACCTGCATTCCACTTAAAGGCATAAGGATAGTGCTTTTCTGTCTGGAAATAAGTTCCGTCAAAAAAGAGGGTATAACCACCGTCAGTTAGGTCGTCATCACTATTTATGTAATGACCACCAAAAGTAAAGGTGTGATTTCTCACAATTCCATTTGTGTTGGAATAGACTGCTGTAAAATCTGACTGGTCAAGGTCTGGTAGTCCTTGTTTGTACTTGATGTGTGTATAACCCACTCCGAGCTGAATGTTGTGGACTTTTCCATCGCCAATGCTAAGGTAACCTGTTGTTGAATAACCGTAGTCTTTAACGTCTGAACCGCTATAGTTGATGTAGCTTCCGTAAAGGGCTTCATAACCGGTGACTTTCAAATCTTGAGCCTTAGCTCCTAAGGTGCACAGAGTAAAGATGCTACATACTAGAAACAGTTTTTTCATGATTCCTCCTCCTTTCTATAACTATCTTTTCTCCTAAGGATATTTTCTCAAATCCAAAGTCGTTTGAAATCTTTACCCAAGCTCCTTCTTTTCTTGAAGGCAAAACTATATCAGTTTTAATTATTCCCTGAGAGGTACACATGCTTTTTACTTTTACCTCAAAGAGATCATGATTAAGAGAGGATAAAAAGAGATAAATTTCCCTTTTCAACTTAGAAGAAACTGTTATCAATGGTAGATAGTCTTCCCAGAAAATATTCTCTCTGCAAATAAGAGGAATCTTTGGAACTGCAAAGAAGATATACTTTAGTGGAGAGTTTAGATCCCCTTCCAGATGATAGAAGTAGAAAGTTGAATTTTTTATTCCAAAGTACAGCTTTGCACTTCCATCCGTCAGGTAGAAAGTCCCGTCCGATGCCATTTTTACAACAGTTTTTAGCTCTTTTACTTTTTCTCCTTCTCTTACCACAAATTCCATACTCTGATCTATAAGAAGGTTTAGCCTGTTGTAAAGGCTCTTATCAGAAAAGACAGGTTCAACTATCTCTTTCTCTTTCGGAGTTCCAACGTCCTTGAATAGATTCCCAGAAATGTAAGAGGAGAAACTAAAAGGAACTGTGGGAGCTCCAATATTTGGAAGAAGCTGAACGTGAACATGGATATGAGGTTGAGGAGAATAGCCAGAATTTCCGCAAAGTCCTAAAAGAGTTCCTTTAACAACATAGTCTCCAGCTTTTACCTTTATTGAATTCTGCTTAAAGTGACACAGGAGCACGTAAAAACCTCTCTTATCATAGATGAGAACGTAGTTTCCCCAGTTATTTTCTCTATCTGCCTGGCCAGGGGGATTATCTGGAAGAGAGTTAACTACTGCCACAACCTGACCCTCAACGGGAGAAAGAACCGGTTTTCCAAAGGCATAGTAGTCTGTAAGGTAGTAACCATTGTTCTTGTGTGTTTTCCCCTTTTCGTCTGTTATCACAAAGTCAACTGCATACTTCCATGCTCCCTTATGGGTCCATTCTCCATCAAAGGACTGCCAGACTGTCCATTTTCCGGAGAAAGGAAGGTTTATCTCTCTTCCGGTAAAGGGAAACCTTTTAGAAACCGTCAGGTAGTAGTCAAGAGTCCTTTCAGGCGTTCCCTTATAAATCTTTGTAACGTAAAAATAACTTACCGAAAGGAGAACGTAGAGAAGAAGATGTGTTGTTGCATTGAATGGAAGTGCGAAAACTGGAAGTCCATAGCTTTCCCAGAAGACTTTTGCTCCCTCAACAACAGGAACTGAAAGAACTGCTGAAATGATGGCAAACTTGTAACTTCTCAAAGAGGGAATGAGAAAAACCCCACCTATCGCCATTGATGTGAGAATGTAGTTAAAAGCAGCAGTGTCGGTAAAAGCCTGATAGAGAGACCCGGAGAAAAGAGCTTTAGTTATAACCCCAGATAGATAACCCATTGCTGAAAGAAGAGCAAGAATCCTCGAAACTGAAAGTAGAAGAAGGAAAATGACAATCCCTTCAAATGTAGTAGGCATAAAGAAAATAGCACCCAACGATTTAAAGTAACCATCGAGCACCAAAGGTAAGTTTACAGAAATTAAACTTTGAAAGTGTGGATAGTGTGGATAGAGACTGCATACAAAAAGGTTAGAAAATTTCAAAGAAGCTAAGTAAAGAAGAGAACTTACTATGACGAAAGGAACGCTAAGAACAGGGAGTTTAAGGTAGTAAGAGAATAAACTCGAGAGAGTGTAGGTAAGCAGGAAGGTAAGAATTCCGGCTATTGAAAAGAAGAAAAGGCTCAAGAGGTTAACCTTAAATAGATAACCAAGAGAAAGTCCTACAAGAAGTGGATTGTAAATATAGTAGTCAAGCCGCAAAAACTCATCTTTAAAACCGATAAGCCTTGCAAAAATGTAAGCTGAAACTACCGCCGTAAAGCCACCAATCCCAAGATTTGGATTTATAAAGGTAAGCAGGAGGAGAATAGCTCCTCCCACAAAATTTGAGTTAAACAGAACTGCAGAGTAACTCTTTAAAATTGGAAAGGCATACCTTTTGACACTCATTGCAACTTCAGCCTCTCCGGAAGTTTTTCTCTTCTAACAATGTCTGACAGATCTTCAGCCTCACGGATGAGGTCAATTTCTCCGTTTTCTCCAATCAAAACCACAGCGGGTCTGTAGCGAATGAACTGCATCCACTGTGTAACGTTGTAAGCTCCTACTGGTGAAATGATCAGTCTTGTTCCCCTTGGAAGGGGTGGAAGGTAGGCTAAATCGTCAACCACATCTATGTTCATACACAGAGGACCATAGAGAATGCACGGCTCTGTTGGTCCCTGAACGTTTCTGTCTATTTCTATGTTGAAGTGGTACCAGAAGGCTGTAAAGAGGATGTTTACTCCAGCATCAAGGACGTAAGCTTTCCTTCCATCTGGCATCCTCTTAGCAGCATGAACGGTTGTGATCAAATAGCCAGCTTCGTCAACTATAGCCCGCCCACTTTCAATTATGAGTTTTGGATAGTCTCCAGGTCTTAAACTGGAAAGAAGAGCATTACAAATTCTTTCTGCAAACTCATCAATTGAGGGAACCGCAACATCCGGTGGAAGATAGATTCCCTTTAGCCTATTCTTTGAAGGAAAGCCTCCTCCAATGTCAATGTATTCAATCTTAAAGCCAAACTCGTCTTCAACTTTGTAAGCAAATTCAACCATTTTTCTGACTTCGTTTTCATAAGCTCTCGGTTCCAGGATAAACGTTCCTATGTGGCAGTGAAGACCGTTAAGTTCAATTTTTCCACCTGAGGCAATTCTCTTTACAGCATCCCACGCCTGACCGTTTTCAAGATTAAAGCCAAATCTGGTCCATTGAGGATGAATTCCTGTATCCATGTTGAGTCTTATCCCAGCTTTAACCTTTATTCCAAGCTCGTCAGCAACTTGTTCAAGGTCTGCTATTTCCTCAAAGTGGTCAATGTTTATCCTTGCTCCTTCAGCAGCAGCAACTCTCAGAGATTCAATAGGCTTGTAGGGACCGTTGTAGATTATCTGGTTCCCCTCAACTCCTAATTTTCTTGCTTTCTCGTACTCGAACTCTGAAACAACCTCTGCAGTTTCTCCTTCGCTGTGAAGAATTGCACAGATTGCATCAAGGTAGTTTGTTTTATAAGACCAGCTAAATTCAACGTTTGGGTACCTCAGAGTAAACGCATTCTTGATTTCCCTGAACTTCTGACGGAGTTTTCTCTCAGAGAAGACAAAGAGAGGAGAGCCAAACTTCTCAACGAGCTCTTCAATAGGTACTCCTTCAACCTCCTCTCTCACCTTCTTTCTGTAGGCGGGCGCAAATTTTCCAAACTTATTCATCAATCCTGTTCTCAATTTAAAGATTACAGGCTTTTCGTACGTTTTTTTCATTGTCTTAACCTCCATTAATCCATTTCCCAATCTTCTAACCATCCAGTATCACCCTTCGCCTCTCGTCACAACCTTTTGAAATTCAGACATGTCCGTTACAAAATCGTCTGTAAACCTTATATAGAGTTTTCCAGCTTCATAGTCCCAATTCCTTTCAGGTTCAATTCCAAGTGCTGCCTTTAGAAGCCTTCCCGGAAGGTTTACTCCGACTCCAGTCGCAAAATAGACCCATGCAGGGAACCTTGGATTTACTTCTATGAGGTAAATGTCTCTATCGTTGACTATGCACTCAAACTCAAATGCTCCTCTCCATTTAAACTCTGAAACAAATCTTTCAGTGGCAGAAAGAAGTCTCTCATTTCTAACAGTAACTCCTGTCCAGATTTTTCCAAGGCTTGTGATCCAGAGCTTTTTTATTCCTACAAGACCAAAATGGCTTCCTTCTCCATCTCCAATTCCTACAACGTTCATCTCCTCACCGGTGACAACTTGCTGGACAATTATTGGATAACCCCACTCAGCAACTATCGAGTTGAAATAGGACGTAGCCTGGGCAATGTTAAAAGCCTTGTAAGCTTTGTAAAAAATTCCCTTTATCATAATAGGAAAACCAATTTCCTCTACTGCTTTACTCAATTCTTCATAAGAGGTAACAATCCTTGTCTCAGGAACTTTTACATCTATCCTCTCTGCAATTTCAGGTAATCTGTCCTTTCCCCTTAGCTTAAACTGTTCCTCTGTAGGAAGAAACGTTTTAATTCCGTAGCTTTCAAGAAGTGAAGCACCTTTGATAAAAAGGGGAAGCTCGGCATCAAGGGCAGGAATTACAGCATCGAGACCATAGGTTGTCTTTATGTAGAGAAGCCTCTCGATAAAAGGCTCTTCTCCCTCAGAAGGATAGGGCATGATAAAACTCTTATCTATAAGCCACTTCATGTATATCCCAGGTTCCATAGCATCATAGGCAAGTCCAAAAATAGAAACCTCAAGACCACTCTCTTTTAATCCCTTTGCAATTCCAACTCCGGGACCAGGATTATCAACCGCATTTATTCCAGAAACTGCAACCCTATACATTTTGTGCCTCCACCAATCCGTAAAGCCTGAGCTGTTCTAAAAAATCCACCAGATCCCTTTTTACTTCATCTTCACCAATTTCAAACTCCTCCGTGAGGGCTTTTACTATATCTTCTTCGTTCTTTCCC
>OFCA01000076.1_pt1 | contig 13902 bp, 10 predicted proteins | sample 1520721 | NCBI WGS metagenome assembly OFCA01 (sample SAMEA3696450, study PRJEB22514) | metagenome | biome: water; feature: marine; material: hydrothermal vent | place: Pacific Ocean | collected 2014-08-16 | depth 1514 m
ATTAATAACCTCATTTTCGAATTCAGAATAGAATATTTTTTTAAATGCTCTCTTTATAACTTCTTGTTTTTCATCACTTTGTGAAATTATATTGATGAGCTCATCAAGTTTTTCATTTATATGATTTGACTCTATCTTTGTCAAGATATCATGATCATTCAAAAATTCAATTCTTTCCCTAACAGCATCCATACCTTTCGTTTTTATATCATCAAAAAAGTATGCAGGACGAAACATCGCCCTTAAATTGATATCCTCTCTAAACGAAACCTTTCTTCTTAGTGAAAAATAAATACGGTTCAATAGCCTTTTCGTATTACTCTCTTTATCTTCTTCCAAATCTTCTTCATACCTGCTAAGCGATTTTATAATTGAAAACAATAATTTCCCAACTGTGCTTTTTCCTGTATCATTATAACCGGCAACCACTGTTAGACCGTCTAAATGTATCTCTGCATCCTCTATCGTTCCGATATTGCGTATTTGCAATTGCATTGGCAACTTCCCTTCTTTTTCAAATAAACATGTTCTTATTTAAATTCACTCGCTTTATATTGGCATAGTATATCATTCAACACCTTTCTCCAATACAAACGCCACACTCTGCACTACCTCTCCCCCAATCTCCTCGAACGCTCTGGGTCCCAGACGCACCAGTGTATCGATGCGATGGTGCTTGATGATTTTCTTATCTCGTTTCCAAGCTCCAGCTTGGGAATGCATACACCACTCCCAATCAATACCGACACCTCATTGCCCCCGATACTTGTATACGCGTTCCCAACGGGGACATTGGGAACGAGGGGAAAACCCCTCTCTTTCTCTTCGCTGCTTTTGTAGTCGGTCAGGCGGATGCAGGTTGGCATATTAAAAACCCCATATTTTTTACTAAAATTTAAATTTGTTGCATCTCGTCACAGCATGTGCTTCTTTATAAATAAATGGAGCTTTTCTTCTCAAATAGTCATCATCTATATGACCCGTTATATACTCTTCCCACCATTTACACCTCATACTTCTCATTTCACCATCATCCAGTTTCAGTCTATTAATGGTACTGTTTATTATGTTTTTATCACTATCTTTTAAAGTAGGATTTGAATATATGTGACCTGTTTCCAACACTAAGTAAAACCAATCATCTTGTACTAAAAAAGGGTCTAAACATCATCATAATCTCTTTTCCTGCTATTGACGATAGATGAGCTTAGACGGTAGTTATCCCACTCATATGCCAAATCTGGTCGTTTGCTTTTTGGCGCGTAATGGTCTACGGTAACACCGCCTACTGTCCTTTCAATATATATGGCCGAATAGGCACAAATTCCATCGTATGCCTCATATAATTCATCTAAACAGCTTCTCCAGTATGTTGGTAATTTTATACTTGATGGCAAAGGTGCCGATATATCAATACTTTCTCTACGAAAAAACTCCAAACCTCTTTGTCTTACTTTCACATCGAAACAAGTCGGTTCCAGCCTTTGAGAAACATGAATCATTTCCATCCTTTTTTCTCAAGAAAGTAATTCCAACCAATCCAAAATTCATCAGTTTCACCAAGAATATTTTTTAACTCTTTGTAAAATTTTTCTGCATCTTTCTTGTTGAACGATTCTTTTTTCATTGCCTCATCCACATCTTCAATAACTTTTTCTGCATCCAAAGAGCGTGAACTCTTTAAATCAAAAGCTTCACTCGTAAGCCAGTTGCAGACATTTCCTCGTTTAATAAATCTTCGCTTTTGAAGCACTACATCAAATGAACCATCGTCTTTTTGTTGATAATCTATGTCGAACCAAGCATCTTTACTCTCATCAAAGATAGTTTCGATAGAGGTCAATATGATAGGTGAATGTGTCGCTGTAATGATTTGGATTTTCGCATTTTGAGACAAGTCTGTGACAACACTCAAAAGGGATGGGACTATCACTCTTTGCCAGCTTGGATGAAGATGTGATTCAATTTCGTCTATCAAGAATGTTATTTGTGGTGTAAGGCTTTTGCCGGTAAGTTTTGCGGCCTTTTCATGTTCATCCCAAGCCCAAACCAAAAAATAAGCCAGAGCAATGACTCTGCGAATGCCAGATGAAGCATGAATCACGGGAACTTCCTGCCCATATGGCATCTTAATGGTAGGAATATCTCTCACATCATCCAAACTGACTCGTGTCAGCTCACCTGGTATCAATTTTTCATTTTCATCTGATGACAGAGATTCAAGAACCTTTTTAAGCAATTCAAATGTTTCTCCGTGTTCCTTTTGCCATCCTGCCCAGTCTCTTATAAGTCCATTACACAACCAGTTCCCATTTTTATCTACCAGGCCATCCCAAACTTCTTTTGATGAAAAAACATATGCTGCAGGTCTATTTGTATCATTTGAATCATTTTTCCAATAGTTTTTGATTGGATCCCATACAGCAAAACTGCCATCCGACATAGCATATAAGACCAACCCAGGATTTGAAGGACGGCCAACGCCTCTACTGGTCCAACTTTGAATATCTTTATCAAAAACACTTACACTTCTTTCATCTTTTGTAAAACCACTAAAAATAAATTCTATTCCTGCATCCCCTTCAAAAGTAGGCCGAGCCATTTTGCCTGATGTAAGCTTTTCATTTATCTCAGCAGGCCACTTCCTTGTCATAGCCCACCATGCAACATCTAGCAAAAAACTTTTACCTAATCCATTATCACCCGTCATGACATTCAGTCGCTCACCAAAATCCATCTCCATAATTGGTGCCGGTCCAATGTTTTGAAGTTTTAAATATTTAATCATTGTTTCACCTTTCACAACTTTTACTGAACAAAAAAAGAATCACATCAATTTAGAATCAATGGCTCCAATCTTTCTCGTGCTTGATTTATATAATTTCCTCTTTCTATATAATATTACTAACTCAACTTCCGCACATAGATCCCAGACAAAAATCCATCTACGAAAGCCTATAAACAGGCACTTTTGAATACAATTTATTAGCACACACATCGTATAAAGGAGCCTGTTTTATAGAGCTTGACAAGTATATCGAATCCGCTCTAAGAAGTCTCTTGAGGAATCCGATTGTCTCACTGCTTCGCCAGATTGGCTTCGTATCTATTTTGAAATTGGAGAAAATTTTCAGGGGCGAAAGTGAGCAGTAATTATCAACCGAATGACACGGACTCTATCTTTGTCAATAGGCATTTATTCATCCCTATAGTTCAAACAATTTGTTTTTATATGTTTGTATCGTATAAAATCTTGAAAGCTATTCGATTGGGGACTATGTTCGTTCCAATCTGGAAAAAGTGACATAGGAAGCGGAAAAGAATCTCCTCAAGCCCATCGAAATTGGAAAACTTCCATTCTCTGGCGGTGATGATGCCCGGGTTGAAAGTTTTGGCTCATGAGATTCCCTTTTCGTCACCGATATAAGTCGTTGCTGTCGGGAAAAAAGGGATAGACGATATATAAAGGAAATTCCTACACAAAAGAGATGGGGCGCGGGCCGAATGGCCCCCGTGAAGAGAAAAAGCTTACTTGATCGCTTTTTCCAACATCTTGACCGCTTTGTTGGACTCTTTGAGGAGCGTCATATTGAGCGCTTCTGCTTTCTTGAGTGCGGCATCGGATGTGTCGGCACTGTTGACGATTGGTGCGTACTCGCCCCATACTTTCTTGGCCGTCTCGAACTGTGCTTTGATCTCGGGCTTTTTGCAGTTCGCGATCAGGTCGTCGAGCGTCTTGCCGAAGAGGGCTGCCGTCTTCTTGAGGTTTTCCTTGTTGGCCTCGACATCGATTCCATTGGCAATGAGGAGCAGTTCTTTGGTCATCTTCTGTGTCAGCATACGCTGCTTGCCCGCAACATTGATCTTTTTCGCCATTTCCGGTGCAAGTGTAGAGCCGCTTGCTTTGGCATACATCTGAACCGCCGCATTCATATTTTTGAGGAGAGGCAGGTTCTCTTTGGCGATCGCTTCGAGTGTCGCCTTGTCTGCTTTGCCGGCGATCACCTTATCGATATTGGCTTTGAACGGTGCCCAGAGATCCGCCACTTTCTGAAGCTGAGCGAGAATCTCTTTGTTCTCCGTTTTGGGGAGATTGAGACTGCTGTCGCCACTAACCAATCCCTTGAGCGTCTTGTCGAAGAGAGCCGCTGTCTTCTTGAGGTTTTCCTTATTGGCCTCGACATCGACGCCTTTGGCGATGAAAAGCGCCTCTTTGCTCATCTTTTGCGTAAGCATACGCTGTCTGCCCGCAAGGTTGATCACCACCCCGCTCTGCTGCTTGCTCTGCCCTACCGCTGCCGGAGCATTCTCCGCCATCGCCACCGATGTGACACCCATTGTCAAACATACACTAATAGCCGCTACTGAAAAGATTTTTCTCATCAATCCTCCTTTTAATTTTGATAGACAATATGTATCATATTTGAACTTAATCTTCATTGAGCTTCAATCAATCAACCTTATTCGAAACGCCCTTTCTCACCACAAGTGCAATTCCACCACAAATTCATACCGCCATCACCCTGACCAGTTCGCCGAAAAAGACCTCATACAACTATAAGATTCGGGCCCTTTCGGCAGGACTGAAGCCTCCAACTTCGTAGCGAGATGGCAAAATCAAGCTTTTTATCTATGCAGGATTCTACCGGCGACTGAAGTCGCCACCCCGAAGAGTGGCGTCATCGTTTGGGGTCGAAGTCCATATAGGCTCATCATCGTCAAGATATGTTTCGATAGTTCATGCATTTGTATGCATTTCCACTGAGGACGGTTGGAACGAGAAAAGCCCATCTATCGGGGAGCAGGGACTTCAATCCTGTCTCTTTCGCCGGAATATACTCTACAAAGCTTTGAAGAGTTGTCCCATGGAGATGGAAGCGTCGTTGGGTGGCAGGGAGATGCCCATATAGATATCCCTCTTTTCAAGGAGAGAGAATATCTCTTCGCAGAGTGTGCGATTCTGGAAGACACCTCCGGCGAGAATTATCGGCATTTGGGGATGAAGCTCCGAAATTTCGGCTACGATTCGTGCGAGCGAGCGGTGGAAGCAGGCTGAGATATCCGCAATCTCTACTCCAGCCGTCATCATCTCCACCATAGGCGACCACTCTATGCTATTTTCGGAGAGTTTCAGGACTTTAGTACTCTTTTCGCAGGGGTGGCGACGCGCCTCTCTCTCGAGCATAAGGCCGCTTTGCCCCTCGTATCCGGCGATTTGCAAAAGCCCTCCGAGCGAGGCGAGAGCATCGAAGAGCCTGCCCATCGAAGTGGATACGGGAGAGTTGATAGCCAAGCTCCACGACTGGTGCAAAAGCCTTATCTCACTCTCTTCGAAAGCCTCTACGGCGGGATTGTCCATCTTTAGAATCTCGTCGAGAGGATAGAGCTCGAAGAGTAGTGACAATGCGACCCTCCTCGGCTCTCTCACCGCCCTCTCTGCACCCAAGAGTCTGAAGGGGCGCAGGGAGTATATCCTCTCGAAACCCTCTCTATCCGCCAGCATCACCTCCGAACCCCACACCGTGCCGTCCTCTCCATAGCCGGTACCGTCCCAGACGAAAGCCAGCGCCTTCTCCTCTATGCCGTTTTCGGCCATCACCGCCAGAGCGTGCGCGTAGTGGTGCTGAATACGCTTCAACGAAATAGCTCTCTCTTTCGCCGTCCGCTGGGCCCATCTGCCACTCTCGTATCCCGGATGGGAGTCGCAGACCAGAGAGTCCGGGACGAAATCGTAGAATCTCCCGAAAGTGCCGATTGTCCTTTCGAAAAACTCTATCGAGCCTATCGAAGCGAGGTCGCCGATATGGGGAGATACGATCGCTCTGCCTTCGACTCGGATAGCTATCGTACTCTTCTGGTTGGCTCCCACGGCGAGGATTCGATCGCCACCTCTCTTTTTTAGAGCTATCGAGAGGGGAGCCACACCCCGTGCCGTCCTGAGCCACTGTACCCTCTCTCCCACCACCTGCGCCACACTGTCGTCGCAGGCGTTGAGTATCTCTCTATTGTGGTCGAGTACGATATCCACCACGCTTCCCAGACTCGAGAGGAGCTCTTCGGAGTCGGTGATTATGGGCTCGTCGCTGAGATTTGCGCTCGTGGCTACGAGGGGTGTTCGGATATGCTCGAAGAGGAGATAGTGCAAAGGGGTGTATGGGAGCATGATACCAAGGCGCCCTATCGCAGGTGCGACCTCTTCGCAAACGATATCTTCGCTCTCTCTTTTGTCAAGCAGTACCACAGGCCGGGCGCTGCAGAGCAGAAGCTCCCTTTCGGCTTCGCCTATATATGCGAGTCTGTCGGCCATCTCGATATCGGGCACCATGATGGCGAAGGGTTTCGCGGGTCGTCTCTTTCTCTCTCTGAGTCTGCGTACGGCTTGCGGATTCGTCGCGTCGCAAAGCAGATGGAATCCTCCTATCCCCTTGAGAGCGCCTATCTCTCCTTCGGCTATCCTCTCGGCGAAGAGTGCGACGGCATCGACGCTGAACTCCTCTATGGAGTCGTAGGAGTCTTTGTGTAGAGCCCTGCCGAATCCTCCCGCCTCTTTTCTCTCCAAAATATCGAGAGTAGGACCGCAACTCCAGCACCCGATGGGCTGGGCGTGATAGCGCCTGTCGAGGGGGTTTTCGTACTCCTCTCGACAGCGGGGACACATCTCGAAGGCAGACATCGAGGTATTCTCCCTGTCGTAGGGGACCGTACGGACTATCGTATATCTCGGTCCGCAGTCGGTACAGGTGATGAAGGGGTGGCGGTATCTCCGATTGTCGGGGTCGAACATCTCTTCGAGACACTTTCTGCAAACTGCTATATCAGGTAGCACAATCGTGCTCTTTTCGCCTTTCAAGCCTTTCGAGAGTATCTTGAAATCGTCAAATTCGCAAAAGTCTATCTTTTTGGCATCGATTCTCTCTATTGCAGATAATGGAGGGCGCTCCTTTAAAAGAATCTCTATGAAATTTTGCAATCTATCGGTAGATATATTAACGACAATCTCCACCCCGCTACCATCGTTTAGCACATAACCCTTCAGCCCCATACGCTTGGCGATATGGTAAACAAACGGCCTAAAACCGACCCCTTGGACTACTCCATCCACACAGAGCAGATAGGTCGCCTCCGACAAACTATCACCCATCCTGTTCATCCGGATTCACTCCTGCATAGAAGATATTTCCGCTCTACCCTCTATAGGAAGCTCATTGTTGAAATAGATATCATGATTTTTATCAAGCTCCAGACAGAGCTTGTCAAAAAATTTTCTATTCGAGAGCATCGAACCAGCTATGGCTACCCCTTGAATTCCCATAGATTGCTTCATATCATCCAACTCATTGGTGATAAACTCGGCAAAACTCTCGATTACTCCGTAACTGACAGCATCCCGCTGTGCTCCTGCAAGCTTGTAACTCATTGCTGTGCGTATTGTCATGAGAGGATCTAATGATACTTTTTGTTCAACTCTTGTTTTTTTATAATCGATTCTCGGACCTTTCAAACCCGAAAAAAGCAATGCCTCACTCTCGAGCATATGTGCGGCTTCTTGCAGATCATCCCAAGAACCATATCCCAAAACCAAAGCGACCACACCCCAGAGCTCATATATACCGAAATTATTGTTTGTAAATTCGATATCGTATATCTCATTATAGATTTGAGGAAATTTTTTCATATAGTTATAGACTAATTTTTTACCGTTTTCGTCGCTCTCTATTATGGCTATGAATATATCCGCCATCGAATCAAAAGCAAAATCGAAGCGTAGATACTCTATGGTTCCATACTTTTTTCCATTTGCCAAAATTGTAGCACCATACTCTCTACTTAGAAAGAGCCCGGCAATCTCCTTTTCGTAAATCTTATGCTCTTTTATTATGGAATAGAGAGCACCCGTAGCCGATACCATGTCGGATGTTCGTGAAAAAATCGGCAACCCCTTCTCTCCGCGAAGAATAACTCTATGTTTTTTGGAGACTACCAGCTCTATAGGCTCCATACTACATACTGGCTCTACCAAAAAATGTTCGACATCCGCATCTATACACTCATTCGCAAAAAAGAGCAAACCTTCCCGACCTATCCTATCCAGCTCCTTCATAAGGAGATACAATATCAAATCATCGGGTAATTTGAATCTAACTATACGCCTCTCTATCTTGAATGTATCGGAAAAAAGTCTATTGGATACAAGAGAAACAAAGGGTTTTTCGATAGCACCCAGAGCAGAAAGCTCATACTCTTTCGCATCGGTATATCTGGCCACCACAGATAGGTCGTATGCCATTAGATCATAATCGAATCCTGAAGATATTTTCGAGGGCAGACCAACACAATAAGTGCCGTAAAAAGTGCCCAATCGAACTATTTTTCCGGATATGATATCCATAGCGATCTTATCTATTTCATCTTTATAACTTCTTCTCTCTCCGCAAGCGCCATAACCACACACTTCGCACTCGGTAAAAATATTGAAATAATCTTCGCTATTTGGATCGCTCACTCTTTTCATACATTCTGGACAAAAAGACAAATAGGGCTTGGTGATATCGGATAATTTATAGAGCTCATCTGGCATCTCATCTATAATCGATGCTTTTATATCATACAAAAAGATAGAACCCGGCAGAGCATCTGCAAAGAGTGTGGCAAATTCCTCCAATTCAGCGATATTTTCAGATTCGATATAGAGTTTCAGGCAAAAATCTTCTCTAACTATTTTGCCTCGCAATCCGCTCTTTCTAAGAGTTCGCAAAAAAATTTTCTCATATATTTGAGACGAAGATCGATAATCAAGCTCATATTCCAATATCATATTCCACTCCCTTTAGGTATGTTTTATCGGCAAGATCCGATATTTTGAGCTCTGGTGAGACGATATCGACCGTAATATCGAAAGAGGCGATATAATCTATAATAATCTTTTCCATAGTGATCGATGCATCGATCACTCTCTGTGTCATTTCAAAAGTACTCTTCTCTCCTATAACATATGGAACGACACCTACAATCTTGACTGGAGGCAGATCTCCCATCATCTCTATCATCTGAAGCGTCTGAAGCATTTCAACTTCATGCGCACTACCATTCCATCCGACATATTCTGGCATATCAGAAAAATCAAAACAATAGACATCTCCTATCTCCGCACCATCGACCTTGACACAATCGATAATCAAAACTCGATCATAATCCGTAATAATCGGAATAAGTCTTTGTGCAAGCGTACCACCGTCAACTATTTCGACACTATGCTCATCGGATAAAAAACGATATTTTTCCTCTATGAGGTTCGCCAAATGCGGTCCAACCCCTTCATCTCCAAAAAGAATATTTCCTATTCCCAGTATTAAAATTTTCAAGATCTATCCTTAAATTATGAGAAATTTCAACTCAATATATTTTGATATCATCAAGGAGGGGAAGGAGGCTTACTTGTTCGAATGCAGATGGAAGTATCAACAAATAATTTTCCCCTCCTGCATGATATCTTTGGTGCCGACAAAACTTTTGCCGGCAAGAGCTATCACTCTTTTTTAAGCCATTTATAGCCACTCACAATAGAGTCGATAGTTCCCTCTTTTGCATATACAGCATTGAAAACTGCCATATAGATATGGACAATTACAAAAAATATCACACCCCACATCAAGAGATGATGAATCTCACGAACATTTGCAAGCCCTCCCATCATCACCTCAAAATAACGCATACTATCATACAGTGCACCACCCAATCCAAAATGATACACATGCACATAAAGAATCAGACCAGTAAGTATCAAGCCTACCATCATAATATAAAATCCTATATAGGCCGCAAATTGAACGACATTGTACGCACCGCTAAGTACAGGATGCTTAGAGATAAATAGGTAATACCCTATTTGATTCATCCACTTTTTCAAACTAAAAAGATCCTTGATAGAGTAGATTTCGTGCCTATTGGATTTTACAAAAAAGAAATAGTATGTTTTTGCGATAAACATCGATATCATCACAAATCCAAAAATTTCATGCCAACTCCTGAAAAGAGCCTGCATAAAGTTGCTTGGCTCAGGATTCGGTACAGGCGTAATGAATGGCTCGGCGATATAAAAACCTGTTATGGTCAATATCACTATACTAAGTACTCTTATCCAATGATGCCACCTATAAAATACACCAAATTCCAATACTCTTTCTATCTTTTCGTCGGCGCTATTGATTGCTTCCATTTTGGCTCCTTTTATATACTGCATCCGCCATAAAGAGGATCGACCTTGTATTCGCTAAGCTTATTGCCCTTTGTATCCATTACATGAACCGCACAGGCGATACATGGATCGTAAGAGTGGATAATCCTGACTATCTCGAGTGGCTTGGTGATATCGAGTATCTTCAAGCCTATCAAATCGGCTTCATACGGACCGTGTTGGCCTTTTGCATCTTTTGGTCCGGCATTCCAAGTAGAAGGCACAACGGCCTGATAGTTCTGGACTACACCATTTTTAATGCGCACCCAGTGCCCCAGCATTCCTCTTGGCACATCTCCGAGACCACGACCTTTGTACTCCTTGTCTTTATCAATCACATATGGAGCACAGGTCTCTTGATCGACTTTTAGATTTTCAACAAGATTGTTGAATGCGACAATTGCGTTATCGGCGATTATCCCTGTCTGCAAAGCCCTGGCAGCCGTCCTTCCCAGTGTACTAAATAGAGCTGTTACGGGCAATCCTGTAGCTTTGAGGAAATCGTTGACGGCATTTTGAACAATTTTATTACCTTTTGCATAGCTTACCAGCAAACAGGCAAGAGGCCCCACCTCCATCGGCTTGCCGTCATATCTTGGAGATTTGATCCAGCTATATTTACTCTTTTCGTTTATAAGCTTGGAGTGAATAGGCTTACCATCTGGGCCGACACTCTCCCCATCTACGAAGCCTGTATATTTCGGATTCGTCTTGCCTTCGTAAGGATGGAGCGCTTCATTGTCGGCATACCACGAGTGGGTAGCCTCTTCTGTGATTTTGCTCTCATCTATATCGAATGCCTTCGAGATATCACCATCGAGAATATATCCGCTATCAAATAGATACTGATCTCTACCCACCATAAATTCTCTAAATGCCATGAAATTTTTGACACCCATCGGTTTTACTACAGATGGCTCATTCTTATACATCTCGGCAGCCATTTTGACATCTGCGAGGTAGGCATTCTTGATAAAGTTTGCCATAGTTTTGAATTTTGTCAGATACTCTCCCATCCTGGATGGATCGAGTATATCCATTACACAGCTAACCCCTCCTACTACCAGACTTTGTGGATGCGGCTGCTTACCACCAAATATCGCGAGCATCTGGGCGGCAAGTCTCTGCATCTCTAATGCCTTGAGGTAATGAGAGAGAGCGATGAGATTCTGCTCGGGAGTGAATCTATAAGTCCCATGTCCCCAATAGGCGTTTGCAAATGGCCCTAGGCCCTGAGGATTTTTGGCAAATTTGGCTACAGTCTCTTTGACTTTTTTCAGATCGTTGACACCTGTTGCGATGGGGTTGTCGCTATATTTGAATGCCAGTTCGCTGGCTTTTTTTTCATCTGCACTCAGGGCTGAAACTATATCGACCCAGTCAACTCCATGCAGATGATAGAAATGTACGGTATGATCGTGCATAAACAGTGCGGCATTCATGAGTGTACGCACAAGTGCGGCATTCAAGGGGATCTCTATACCCAAGGCATCCTCTACAGCCATAGTGCTTTTGAGATAGTGTGAATATGTACACACTCCGCAGATTCTCTGCATCAATAGGGGTACATTTCTCGGATCTCTACCTTTTGCTATCACCTCGAGCCCCCTCCACAGAGTAGAAGAGACAAACGCATCCTCGACGACTCCATCATCGCCCACTACGACTTCGGCTCTCAAATGCCCCTCTATTCTGGTAATTGGATCAACTACTACTCTTTTTGACATAAGTGTTCCTCCTGTTTTGCTTATTCTTTTGGTTTTTTGATTACGGAAATAGCTGCATGAGCGGCAATACCTACCGCTGTAACCGTCAACAGGCTCACCCCTATTTTATCTGCTGTGGCATCGGCACCCATTCCGCCAAATACCGTATGGTATAGCTTGTCTTTGAGCGGTTCTCCTACGGTCCCCATGGTATCCCAAAAATCAGGTTCGCTACACCCCATACATCCGAAGCCGACCTGAACGGGCCATGATGTACCCTGATTGAATTTGTTTCTCGAGCAGCTATTGAATGTATAGGGACCTTTGCAGCCGACCTTATACAGACAGTAGCCATCCTTGGCACCCTCGTCACCATAGCGCTCGACAAATTCTCCGGCATCGAAATGCCCTCTCCTTTCACACAGATCATGAATCCTCAACCTATATGCCCATTTCGGTCTATTGTACACATCGAGAGCGGGAAGTGTGCCATATAGCAAAAAGTGCAGAAGTGTTCCGACGATATTCTTTTCGCTTGGAGGACAACCCGGCACATTGATTACGGGCTTATCCGTCACTTCGCTCAGCGCTACGGCACCTGTCGGATTGGGTGCGGCAGCCTGCACGCCTCCGAAGCTCGAGCATGTTCCTATGGCGAATATCGCTGCTGCATCTTTTGCGGCATCTGCGGCAATGTCTCTACCTTTTTTTCCATGCCCGCCAATTGTCAAAAACGAACCGGCGTTACCAAGCGGAACACCGCCTTCGACCATGAGTATATATCTACCTTTATACTTTTCGATTGCGTTTTCCAAGTTTTGCTCGGCTTGCCAGCCTGCGGCCGCCATCAATGTTTCATGATACTCCAAAGAGATGTAATCAAAAATCAAACTATCTATAGTAGGGCTTGCGGAGCGTAGCAGAGATTCGCTACAGCCTGTACATTCAGCCATATGCAGCCACACTACCGGCAATCTGTCGGCCACCTTCACAGCCTCTGCCACCAGAGGCGTAAAAGAGGCGGGCAGCGACAACATAGCCGTCATGGCTCCAGCCCATTTCATAAAATCTCTACGAGAGAAGCCACCCTCTTCGATGCTCCGCTCTATAGAGGCATCGTCTCTCAATCTTGGTAGTTTCGAGAGCTGTTTTATTCTCTTTTCGAAGATTTCACGCAATGTTTTATGAGATTTCTCTCTTGCATCGATATCCATTTGTACCCCCTCCTTAAAATTTTCCTTACTTGCGAAAGGTAACAAAAGATAGCTTAATGTCGAATGAATATTCATTCAGTAGCTGAATGTTCATTCGTTTCTTGCCTTGAGGTGGTCATTTTCCCGCACGGGTGGGCACCTCGCCATCGACTCTGCTGCTACCGATTTATCCAACTCTCGAGAGCTATTCTGGGGCAAAAAGAGATATTTCATCGGAAGGCTTTCTAAGCTACCTACACGGCAGTTAACGAGCGTAGCGGAGCACTGCTCCGAAAAACAGTTTTCTAAGCTACCTACACGGCAGTTCCAATCGAGTTCAACGGAGAGACGGTGACGGTGTTTTCTAAGCTACCTACACGGCAGTTCACTATGGGTTCTGACTCTACAGAATTTCACTCTATTTCTAAGCTACCTACACGGCAGTTCACTCTTTTGCCCACTCCGGCCATTCGCCTTCGTATTTCTAAGCTACCTACACGGCAGTTCACCCACCCACCTGCAACAATGTGTCGCCCGTCTGTTTCTAAGCTACCTACACGGCAGTTCACGAATAACAGCGACAGTATTATCAAAATCTGATTTTCTAAGCTACCTACACGGCAGTTCACTGGTTTTCTCGTCTATGGAGATAATTTTTCGTTTTCTAAGCTACCTACACGGCAGTTCACATGCTATTGAATACTATTCAATAATCCAGTCATTTCTAAGCTACCTACACGGCAGTTCACATTTCCGACTCGAGAAACGA
>OFCA01000082.1_pt1 | contig 12863 bp, 11 predicted proteins | sample 1520721 | NCBI WGS metagenome assembly OFCA01 (sample SAMEA3696450, study PRJEB22514) | metagenome | biome: water; feature: marine; material: hydrothermal vent | place: Pacific Ocean | collected 2014-08-16 | depth 1514 m
AAAAGATTATTGGAGCTGATGCAGTAATTGGTTATGTTCACAGAGGGGTTGAGAAACTCGCTGAACACAGAAAGTACATGCAGATTTTACCAGTCTTTGACAGAGTTGACTACGTTTCTTCAAACTCAAATGAGTTAGGTTTTGTCCTTGCGGTTGAGAAGCTCCTCGGGATAGAAGACAAAATACCTGAGAGGGCTCAATACCTTCGTGTCATAATGGCAGAGCTTACCCGTATCTCCTCCCACCTCATCTGGCTTGGAACTCATGCCCTTGAGCTTGGGGCAATGAGCGTGTTCCTGTACGCATTTAGAGAAAGGGAGAAGATACTGGATCTCTTTGAGGAGATTGCAGGTGGGAGACTTCACACTGGCTATATGCGGATTGGTGGAGTTGCCTACGACACAACAGAAAAGTTTTTAGATGAGTTAAACGAATTTCTGGAGTTCTTTCCTTCAAAGATTGACGAGTACGAAACGCTACTGACCGAGAACAGAATCTGGAAATCAAGAACGGTTGGTGTAGGTGTAATAGATAAAGAAACAGCAATAAACTGGGGAATAACAGGACCTGCCTTAAGGGCTACCGGATGTGACTACGATGTCAGGAAGTACTACCCGTACTGTGTTTACGATAAGCTAAATTTTGAAGTTCCTGTTTATCACAATGGAGACGTTTATGACCGTTACCGTGTCAGAATGTTTGAGATGAGAGAATCTGTAAAAATTATAAAACAGTGCCTTGAGAAGATGCCGGAAGGTCCGGTTAAATTGGAAGACCCAACTATAGTCCTTCCTCCAAAAGAGGAAGTTTACAACACAATGGTTGGTCTCATTCACCACTTTGAACTTGTGATCCACGGAATAAAACCACCTGAAGGTGAAGTTTATGCAGCAGTTGAGGGACCTCGCGGAGAACTTGGGTACTATATAGTCAGCGATGGTTCAGATAAGCCCTACAGGTTAAGAATAAGGCCACCATCCTTTATAAACATTGCGATAATGCCGGAGCTCCTTAAGAATCACTACGTTGCCGATGTTATCGCAATAATTGGAAGCTTAGACCCCCTCATGGGAGAAGTGGATAGATGACGTTGGAAGAGTTCAGGAAAGAAGTTGAGAAGTTGAAAAATAGTGGAAAGTATCCATACAGCGGCTCTTACATACTTCCTGCCCTATGGATTGCTGAGAAAAGTTTTTCAGCTATTACACCAGAAATAATCAGAACCATTGCCGATGTCCTTGGTGTCAGGCTTATAGAGGTTGAAGAGGCGGCAGAGTTCTATTCAATGTTCCATACAAAGCCAAAAGGTAAGTACATAATAAGAGTCTGTACGAACCTTTCCTGTATGCTGAGAGGTGGAGAAGAAATTCTTGAGAAGTTTTGTGCTCTCCTTGGAATTTCACCGGGAGAGACAACAGAGGATGGACTCTTCACGGTAGAAGTTTCTGAGTGTATGGGACTCTGCGATGGAGCTCCTGCTGTGACAGTTAACGAAGAGAGATTTTTAAGGGTTACGCCAGAAGATGTTCCGAAAATCTTGAAGAAATTTGGGTGGAAGGGGAAATAATGGAAAAACTCCTTCTTAGGAATATTGATAAAGAAAATTCTCATACGATAGAAGCTTACCTGAGAAGTGGAGGCTATTCCGCTCTTAGAAAAGTCCTGAAAGAGATGACCCCCGAAGATGTCATTGAGGAAGTCAAGCGCAGCGGTTTGAGGGGTAGAGGAGGTGCAGGTTTCCCTACTGGAATGAAGTGGGAGTTTGCAGCAGGAGACCTAAAAGAGCCGAAGTATATGGTCTGTAACGCTGACGAGGGAGAACCCTGCACTTTCAAGGACAGGATAATAATAGAGAAAGACCCTCACTCAATGATTGAGGGCATGATAATAGGAGCTTATGCTACAGGTTGTAGGTATGGGTACATCTATATCAGGGGCGAATACCCGATAGGCAGAAAGATTCTGGAGCAGGCGATTGCTGAAAGCTACGATAAAGGATTCTTAGGAGAGAATATCCTTGGAACCCATTTTTCCTTTGACCTTTACGTTCACAGCGGTGCTGGAGCCTACATCTGTGGTGAGGAAACAGCTCTCATAAATTCACTTGAGGGAAGAAGAGGAGAGCCGAGGATAAAACCACCATTTCCTGTTAACGCTGGATACCTATGGAATCCAACAGTTGTCAACAACGTTGAGACCCTTGCAAATGTTCCTCTGATAATTGAAAGGGGTGGTGAATGGTACGCCTCAATTGGTTCTCCAGACTGCCCGGGTCCAAAACTTTTCCCTGTTAGCGGAAAGGTTAAAAGACCGGGAGTCTATGAACTTCCAATGGGAACACCACTTTCTGAAATCATCTACGAACACGCTGGAGGAATTATTAACGATAGAAAGCTAAAACTTGTCTTTCCAGGAGGAGCTTCAAGTTCCTGTCTTACCGCTGATGAAATAGACGTTCCAATGGATTTTCCATCCTTAGCAAAAGCGGGAACGATGCTCGGTTCCGGTGCAATCATGGTTTTAGATGAAACAGATTGTGTTGTAAGGGCAGCCTTGAGGCTCATAGAGTTTTTCAGACATGAGTCCTGCGGAAAGTGTACTCCCTGTAGAGAAGGGACAGACTGGCTTGTGAGGATAATGAGAAGGATAGAGAACGGTCAGGCTGGAGAAGAGGATTTAGATGTCATTCTATCCATTTCAGAAACTATGGAGAACTCGTTCTGCGGTCTTGGAATGGCTGCTCATAACCCTGTTGCTTCAACTGTTAAAAAGTTCAGAGATGAATACTTAGAGCACATTAGACTTGGAAGATGTCCTTTCAGGAGTAGCTAAATGGAGACATTCAAAATTATCATAGATGGAAAGGAATGTGAGGCTTACCCTGGAGAAACTGTCCTTGAAGTGGCTGAGCGTCACGGTATAGTTATTCCTGTTTTCTGTCACCACAAAGAGCTTAGACCGGAAGGTGCCTGTAGGGTGTGTCTCGTTGAAGTTGAGGGAGCTCCAAGACTTGCAACTGCCTGCACATTAAAAGCAATGCCTGACATGGTCATAAGAACAGACACAGAAAGAGTGAAGAAGGCAAGGAAGGGAGTTATTGAGCTGATTCTCAACAACCATACCTTGGAGTGTCCGATCTGTGATAAGTCTGGAGAGTGCGAACTCCAGATGACAGGTTTCAGGTATGGTCCCAAGAAGTCCAGATACAAAGAGCCGAGAAGGGAAAAGGACATTGTCATAAAAGGTCCACTAATTGAAATAGACAACGATCGCTGTATTCTCTGCCGCCGCTGCGTAAGAATGTGCGGTGAGAACATGGGAAACAGAGTTCTTGGAATCCTCAGAAGGGGTTATCAGGCTTACATTTCACCTTTTAATGGGGATTTCCTTGAGAGCGGCTGTGAGCATTGTGGAAGCTGTGTTGATGTCTGTCCAGTCGGCTCCCTTCTTGACAGGGCTTTTAAGTACAAAGACCGTCCATGGAGAATGACGAAGACATGGACAACCTGCACCCTTTGCGGTACAGGCTGTAAGATGGAGGTCGATACCTACCATGATAGGATAAAGAGAGTTGTTGGAAGGATAGGTGTCAACGATGGTCACAACAGAGGATACTTGTGCGTAAGAGGAAAGTGGGGATGGGATATCGTCTATACAGATAAAAGGTTGAAGAAACCACTCTTGCGGGAAGGAGAGGATTTAAAGGAAGTTTCAATCGATGAAGCTATTGAAATATTGAAAGAAAAGGTCTTAAACAGGAAAGTTAACCTGTTTATTGAAAGTTCTCTTACCAACGAAGAGCTTACACGACTTGCTGCCATCTTTGGAACTGAGAACGTTACGTCGGATGCTTTACCCTACCAGGAAGCCCTTACGGGTGTAGCTGAAATAACGGGAAGGTTTGATACGGATAAGCTCTCTGTAATTTACGATGCTGAAATCATTTTCGTGATTGGAGATTTTATAGAGGAGATAAACCCTGTAGTTGCGACTCTCCTGAGGCTTGCTGTTGTTCAGAGAGGAAAGAGGCTGGTCAGACTTGGAAGTTTCAAATCAAAACTTGATTCAGTTGCCTTTGAATCCCTATTAGTCAATGAGGAGAAGTTCTTAGATGCTCTCAAGCACCTGATCATGGGAACTTTTGATACCTCTTATTCCTCTCAGGATGAAAAGATAGATAAGGTTTCAAAGGTTCTCAGAAACAAGAAGGTTGCCTTCGTCATTGGAGGTATGGCTCTTTTCCACCCTGACGTTAAGGAGATTTCGAAGACCGTTGCTTTTCTCGCCGATAGGATGGTAGCAAAAAGTTCAATTATTGTTATTCCACCAAAAGCCAATTCCATAAAAGTTGCCAAGCTTTTTGATTTGAAAAAACCTTCTGAACTTAATGGTGAGGTAAATGTTCTTGTAAATGTTGAGTCAAACAGGGATTTCTTTGGAGAGAAGATAGACTTTTCAAAATTCACGGTTCTGTTTACGCCTTACTACAATCATGACGTTTCAAGAGCCCATTTGATAATTCCAATAGAGACAGGACTTGAAAAAAATGGAACTGTAGAGGGTCTTGAAGGAGTTCTCAAACTTGAAACGGCTCTTAATACGGAATATTCCCTCCTGGAGATACTCTCAAGACTTCCATTCAGAACCTCAGACTTCCAGAAGAAAGAAATTAAAACCGATAAAGAGCTCGGAAGTACAAAAGTAGAGAAAAAAGAAGGCTATCTATCTCTAACAGTTCTTCCAAACAGAACAGGCTGGAACTCTGGCAGCTACTACTCAGAGAATGTTGTGAAAGTTTCAGGTAAAAGAGAGCTCCACCTCAACCCTGAGGATGCCAGAGGCAGAAAGATGGTAACACTGAAGACCGAAGGTGGAGAGTTAGTTGTTCCTGTTGTTGAGGATAGTTCGATTCCTGAAGGGAAAGCTCTCCTGAGGATTGAAAGATTTTCAAGGGATATATCAGACCTTTTGAGGAGGAGCTTTCCTTATCTGACGGGAATACCCTGTGAAATTCTTTCGGAGGAGTGATGGTAAAAATTGAACTGGCAAAAGAATTTCCGTTGTTTGCAACATTTGCAGAGAAAGAATTAGAAGAAATAGCAAGGTACCTTGACTATAAGGTCTATCCAAAAGGAGCTGTTCTTTTTGAGGAAGGAGATCCAGGAGACAAGATCTTCTTTATAGTAAAGGGAAGAGTTGGACTTTACAGACCAGACTCGTTTGGAAATGAGGTCAAGGTTGCTGTAAGTGAATTCGGAACTCCACTTGGAGAACTTTCCTTTTTCAGCAATAAGCTCCATTCTTCAAAAGGCGTTGCATCAAAAGAGACTTACACTCTTATTCTTACGAGAGAAGGTTATGAAAAGTTAAAAGAGGAAGACCCTCAGCTTGCAATAAAGCTCCTTGAGGCAATGGTTAAAGTTATAGCTGAAAGACTCAAAGAGATGAACAAAAAATTTGTTGATACCACCTGCTTTATCTGGGGAGGTCCCAAGAAGTGATAGATAACCTCTTGAGCCTGATTTTTATTGTTGGGCTTATGCTCGTTGCGGTACCGCCGATAACCTACCTTGAGAGGAAAGTACTTGGACACATGCAACAGCGTCCTGGTCCCATGGTCGTTGGGTTTCACGGAATACTTCAGCCTCTTGCCGACGCTATAAAGCTGATATTCAAAGAGGACATAATTCCAAAAGGTTCAGATAAGTTCCTTTTCATCCTTGCTCCTTCTTTCGGTGTTTTTGCTGCACTTCTTGCTGCATCGGTTGTTCCGATCGGTTTTATCCATGCGGTTGAAATGAAGTCAGCTCTTTTCTTTGTGATGGCAATGAGTTCAATCTCTATTTATGCTCTCATACTTGCAGGTTATGCATCAAACGATAAGTACTCCTTTTTAGCTGGAATGAGGGCTGCAGCTCAGGTTTTAGGATTTGAACTTCCAATGGGCTTTGCCATAATGGCTGTTGTAATACTCATGGGTTCTTTTGATTTTACAGAGATTGTAAAGTGGCAGCAGGAACACGGCTGGGGAATTTTTTATCAGCCTGTAGCCTTTGTTATCTTTCTCATAATGATGATTGCAGAGATTGGAAGACCACCCTTTGACCTTCCAGAAGGGGAGAGTGAGCTGGTGGGAGGATTCCACACAGAGTACTCCGGAATGAGGTTTGCATCCTTCTTCTTTGGTGAGTACATAAACATAATAGTTATTTCGTTGGTTGTTACTCTCCTTTTCTTCGGTGGCTGGAGTGGTCCATTTGTTGATAAGTTTCCCGTTCTTGGAGTTGTCTATCACCTTCTGAAGGCTGGATTTTTCGTTTTTCTGACATTCTGGCTGAGGGCTACTTTTCCAAGGTACAGGTTTGATCAGATGCTCTCAATCATGTGGAAGATAATGCTACCCATTGCGATAGTTAACGTCTTTATAGCAGCGCTGGAAGGGTTTTTCCTGAGTTAAAAACCGAAGGAGCGTCTTGATGGCTGGGATTTTAAAGAAGGCTACTTTTTCTGACCTTCTCAAGGGGATGAAGGTAACCTTAAAGACGATGTTTAAACCCACAGTAACAGTTCACTATCCCTTTGAGAAGGTAAAGCCCAGAAAGAGATTTAGAGGTATTCATGCTCTAAAGCTCAATCCCGACGGTTCTTACAGATGTGAAGCCTGTTACCTCTGTGCAACGATGTGTCCAAGTAACGTTATAGACATAGAAATGACTGAAGGAGAGAATGGAGAAAAAGTTTTAGTTGACTTTACAGTTGACCTTACAAGGTGTCTTTTCTGTGGTCTTTGTGTTGAGGCATGTCCAAGGGATGCGATAGTTATGACCGATATCTATGAGTTTTCGAAATATTCCATTGATAAACTCATACTTCACAAAGATGACCTTATGGAGCTTGGGAAGTACTACCAGAAGTGGGAGAGGGAGAGTAAAGAATGAACGAAGTATTCTTCTATCTGTTTGCAGGTTTATCTGTTGCTTTTGCGGCAGTTGCTGTAACTGCTAAAAACATTATAAGAGGTGGAGTTGCTCTTCTTGGTTCTTTTGTAGCCCTTGGAGCTGTCTATTTCACAGCAGGAGCTGAGTTTGTTGGAATTGTTCAGGTAATTGTCTATGGTGGAGCCATCGTGGTTCTTTACCTCTTTGCTCTCATGACTATGGATTTGAAAAAGATGAAAGAAGATCCTTTCAGAGCCGGTTCTGTTGCTATCGGTAGTTTTCTATCGCTTGCGGTTATAGTACTTCTGATAACTGGCGGGCTTACAGTTGGTGGAGAAGTTAAACCTCAAATTTCGGGAGCTACGGAAATAGCGATGCCTCTCTTTTACAAGTTCCTTCTTCCCTTTGAGATTGTTTCGGTTCTGCTTCTTGTCGCAACAATTGGTGCAGTTGCAATTGGTAGGAGGGATGGCTAATGTCTCCAATTGGCTTTTTTATACTGAGTGCTCTGCTCTTTGGGATAGGGATTTTTGGAATTGTGGCGAGAAGGAATGTTATATCGCTCTTCTTCTCTTTAGAACTTATTCTAAACAGTGCAAACGTTCTTCTGGTTGGGTTTTCAAAACTCCACCAGAACCTCTTTGGAGAGGTCTTTGTCCTTTTTGTCCTTGCGGTTGCTGCTGCTGAGGCTGCAGTTGGACTTGCAATAGTTGTTGCACTCTATAGACTAACAGGAAGTGTTAACACTGAAGACTTCTCAAGGCTGAGGTGGTAGGTATGGAGATAACGCTACTTTTGGTTCTGTTCCCGCTTTTTTCCTTTCTCCTTAGCGGGATACTTGGTTCAATGTTTAAAGTAAGCTGGTTTGTCAGGAAGTCGGACTATATAGGAGTAACGGCTGTTGGAATATCCCTTTTGATTTCCTACTACCTGCTCTTTAAGGTTCTTCATGGAGAGGTCATTCAGGAAAACTGGTTCAACTGGGTGATTTCGGGAGGACTTTCTGCAAGTTTTGGTGGATACGTTGACTCCTTAACAGCGATAATGTTAGTTGTTGTAACTACTGTTTCTTTCTTTGTTCATCTTTACTCTGTTGGTTATATGCACGATGACCCTGGATACGACAGGTTCTTTGCTTACCTTGGGCTTTTTACCTTCTCAATGCTTGCTCTCGTCCTCTCTCCAAACTTCCTTCAACTCTTCTTTGGATGGGAAGCTGTTGGACTTTCTTCCTACCTCTTAATCGGATTCTGGTATAAGAAGAAGAGTGCTGCTAATGCAGCAATAAAGGCTTTTCTGATGAACAGGGTTGGAGATTTCCTCTTTATTCTTGGAGTTATTACGATATTCTGGACTTTTGGAACGCTTGATTTCCAGGAGGTTTTTACAAACGTCAATACGGTTTCAGCGGGTGTTCTATCTCTAATCGGTCTTCTCCTGCTTGGTGGTGCAGTCGGTAAGTCTGCCCAGTTTCCACTCCACACATGGCTTCCGGATGCGATGGAGGGTCCAACTCCGATTTCAGCCCTTATCCATGCTGCCACGATGGTTGCTGCTGGAGTTTTCATGGTTGCAAGATGTGCACCGATCTACGATGGTGGTTACATACTTCCGGTTGTTGGGGTTATTGGCGTTATAACTGCTTTTGGAGCTGCAACAGTTGGACTTACACAGTTTGATATAAAAAGGATTCTTGCTTACTCAACCCTATCACAGCTTGGATACATGTTTGCAGCCCTTGGGGTTGGCGCTTACATATACGCAATGTTTCATCTTTTTACTCATGCTTTCTTCAAAGCTTTGCTTTTCCTTGGTTCTGGTAGTGTGATTCATGGAATGGGAGGAGAGCAGGACGTAAGAAAGATGGGAGGACTTTACAAGTATATGAAAGTTACTGCAATTACTTTTGTAATTGCCACCTTAGCCCTTGTTGGAATTCCACCTTTAGCTGGATTTTTCAGTAAGGACAAAATCGTTGGTGCAACGTTTGCAAATGAACACCATGTTTTCTGGTTCTTCCTCACTGCTGGAGCATTTCTGACGGCTCTTTACATGGGAAGACTCATATTCCTTGTTTTCTTTGGAGAAGAAAGGTTTGACGAAGAGACAAGGAAGCATCTTCATGAATCCCCGTGGACCATAACCGTTCCTCTAATTGGACTTGCAATCCCCTCTGTTTTTGCAGGATTCCTTGAAGGTTGGTTTGAACACTTCCTGTCAACATCGATTCCAAACCATGTTGAGGAAGTTTCCCATGGAATTGAGCTTGGATTGATTTCTTTAACGGTTCTTCTCTCAGTAGGAGGTCTCTTCATTGCTGCATATATCTACCTCTGGAAGAAAATTTCACCTGAAAAGATTGCTTCTGTCTTCGGACCAATTTATACACTTGTTTACAGGAAGTACTACTTTGACGAGATCTACAGCTTCCTCTTTATCAGAGGAACAGGTTTTGGACTTGGTAGCTTCTTGAACTTTGTTGATAGGTACGTTGTTGATGGAATTGTTAACGGAGTTGCTTCCCTTACAAAGTGGTCTGGAGAAATCCTGAGATTCACTCAGACAGGTGTTGTAAACACTTATGTTGCTTTCCTTGTTGCTGGAACTTTAATCGTTATGATAATCATCTGGCTAACTTAGGGGTGGATTGATGGTGAGTGTTATTCTCTTTTTACCTCTTCTTGGAGCTCTGCTTGTAGCTCTGTGCAGGAGTGAGACAAGGGTACGGTGGATTGCTCTCCTCTTTACGGGAGTTGATTTTCTCCTGACCCTTTACATGATGACAAATTTTGAACCGAATAAGAGCGGTTTTCAGTTCCTGGACTATGGAAGCTGGGTTCCTGATTTTTCGATAATGTACAAGGTTGGTGTTGATGGTCTCAGCCTCATAATGGTTTTCATGACTACACTTATAACCTTTATAGCGGTTCCTTCTGCCTGGAACTACATACAGGAGAGAAGGAAGCTCTTTTACTCATTGCTTTTAATGCTTGAGACTGCAATGATAGGAGTTTTTGTCTCTCTCGACCTTGTTCTCTTCTATATTTTCTGGGAAGCTATGCTCATCCCTATGGCTCTGATTATTGGAATATGGGGCGGAGAGAGAAGAATCTACTCGGCTTTGAAGTTTTTCATCTACACCTTTGCAGGTAGTATTTTTCTCCTGGTTGGACTTATTGTTCTGTTTGTGGCTCACGGTCACGTTACTGGCAATTATACCTTTGACTTAGTTGAATTTACCAGACTTCACCTTCCGTTAGAGCTCCAGAAGTGGCTTTTCTGGGCTTTCTTTATCGCCTTTGCAATTAAGGTTCCAATCTGGCCATTCCACACATGGCTTCCGGATGCTCACGTTGAGGCTCCGACCCCTGGAAGTGTCATCCTTGCCGGTGTCCTCCTCAAGATGGGAACTTACGGATTTCTGAGGTTCTCCCTTCCACTCTTTCCAGATGCCTACAAGCTTTACGCACCTGTTATCTTTGTCTTAGGAGTAATTGCTATTATTTACACAGCCCTTGTTGCCCTTGTTCAGGAGGACGTTAAAAAGATAGTTGCTTATAGTTCTGTTTCTCACATGGGATTTGTAATGATAGGTCTTTTTTCTCTAAACGCTCAGGGAATTGAGGGTGCAATATTCCAGATGCTAAACCACGGATTTGTAAGTGCTGCTCTCTTTATAGTAGTTGGAATCATTTACGAAAGGCTTCATACGAGGAATGTTTCAAAGATGGGAGGTCTCACGGAGTTTGCTCCGAAGTTAGCGGTTCTTGCAATGGTATTTACAATGGCTTCTGTCGGGCTCCCGGGAACGAGCTCTTTCATCGGTGAATTCTTGACTATCTTAGGAGGGCTCAAAGCTGCAAAGTGGGTTGGAGTCTTGATGGCTCTTGGAGTGATTTTTGGGGCAGCATATATGCTTTATATGTACAGGAACGTTTTCTTCCTGGAACCAAAAGTTAAGTCTTTCAAGGATATAGATTTGAGAGAACTTTTAACTCTTTCATTTGTAGCAATCTTGGTTGTCTGGTTCGGATTTTTCCCGGAAATCATAATGGGATTCTTCCATAACTACGTTTCAGAAATACTAAAGGTAGCTGGAGTGTAGTGATGAATCTAAACCTTGGAATTATGTTACCTGAAGGTTTTCTTCTGATTTCTGCTCTTTTGATGATGGTGATAGACCTTGTTATCTCCGATAGGCAGAAGAACTCCTTTTTCTCAAACCTTTCAGTAGTCGTTATTGTAGTTACCATGTTCTTAATCTCTGGAACAGTCTCAGTGAAGCCTTCCTATGCTTTCAACGGATTTATTAAGAAGGACTTAATGGTTGTTCTTTCACAGTTGCTTCTTTTAATCTCCGGAATCTTTGCGGTTCTTCTAAGCCATAACTACATTGAGAAGTTCTCACTGAAGTACAAAGGAGAGTACTACTACACACTTCTCTTTGCACTTCTTGGTGGAATGCTCCTTGTAGCTGCAAACGAGTTCTCTACTCTATTTGTCTCCTTAGAGGTAATGTCAATTTCTGTTTATATACTCGTAGCGCTCTTTAAGAACGATTACAGAGGAAAAGAGGCAGCACTTAAGTACTTCATAATGGGTTCTGTTGGTGCAGCAATTCTGGTTTATGGCTTTGCAATCCTTTACGGTTTAACAGGAGTAACAACCTACGATGGTGTTTCAGAGCTTGTAAATAAGAATGGTTTAACCCTTGCACTTCTATTTTCAATAGCTCTTGTAGCTGTTGCCTTCCTCTTTAAGACAGGAGCAGTTCCATTTCACATGTGGGTTCCGGATGTTTATCATGGAGCTCCGACTCCAATTACAGCCTTTATGGGGGCAACCGTTAAAGTTGCTTCTTTTATAGCATTTTTGAGGCTTTTCTTTCCCGTCTTTGTTTCATTTGCCAAAAACTGGACTCCTGCCATCGAATTGGTGGCAGTTGTTACAATGTTTGCTGGAGCTCTGTTAGCTCTCAACCAGAGCAACCTGAAGAGAATGCTTGCCTACTCGGCAGTTTCCCATACGGGAGTAATCTTAGCAGCTTTTGTTACAGTTCCGGCTTTAGCTTCTTTTGTCGTTCTCTTTTACCTTTTTGTTTATGTTTTTGTAACACTTGCAGCTTTTGGAATGCTTTCTCTCCTGACAACAAAAGGTCTCAAAGGCGAAAGTGTGGAAGATTGGGGTGGACTTTACAAAAAAAGTCCTTTCTTAGCTCTTTCTGCTGTAGTTATTTTTATGTCATTGGCAGGAATTCCTCCTTTTGCAGGTTTCTGGGCTAAGTTTTATCTCCTTACTGCTCTTCTGAGAGAGGGATTTATAACCCTTGCACTTGCTGTAGTTCTTTCAAGTTTAATGTCCATTTACTTCTACTTAAAGCCACTTGTCTATGCCTTCATGAAAGGGGAGAGCGACCTTGCTGTCTCGTACAACGTCAGAGACTATGCAGTAATAGGTCTTTCAACTCTCGTTATACTGATTATTGGACTCTTTCCAAACCTTATTGTTAAGTTTTCTCTCCTTGGGGTTGTATCTTTTGTAAGGGGACTTATTTGAATAGAGAACTGCTGAGACAGATTCCCAAGGTTGACCTTTTTCTAAACGATGAAGACCTTCTTGAGATTTTAGGTAATCACCCGAGGGTTCTTTTAGTTGAAGCTGTAAGGAATGTTCTTGATAAAGTAAGAAGAGGAATAGTTGAAGGCAGGATTGCAAAAGTAGACCAAAAAGTAATAAAAAGAGAAATCGCTAAGGAACTCAAAAAACTTGTTTCTCCCAGGCTCCATAGAGTTATAAACGCAACTGGAGTTGTCCTTCACACAAACCTTGTAAGAGCTCGAATCTCAGAGGAAGTTGCAGAGCACCTGAAGTGGATTATAACTGGTTACTCAAACCTTGAGTATGACCTTGTGAAAGGAAAGAGAG
>OFCA01000085.1_pt1 | contig 12700 bp, 10 predicted proteins | sample 1520721 | NCBI WGS metagenome assembly OFCA01 (sample SAMEA3696450, study PRJEB22514) | metagenome | biome: water; feature: marine; material: hydrothermal vent | place: Pacific Ocean | collected 2014-08-16 | depth 1514 m
CTCTATTTAGGGCTTTCCCTGGTATGGTGGTAGTGCTTAGGGTGGAAGTCGGGAACAAGCGAACACCCCATGTCCACGAGGCGGAAATCGCCGAAGCGCTTGGCCTGAGCACCCGGGCGGTGGAGAAGCAGATGGCAACGCTCAAAAAAGCGGGCAGAGTGCGACGAATCGGTAGCGCACGCAAGGGGCACTGGGAGGTTATGGAATGAAATTCAATCAAATCTTGGCTAAACCACTATATCATTTCATGGTGTAGTATGCAAATGGTTTTGGCATCACCATTATCAACAGGATTCGGGCGTTGATTAGACTGTGAAAGATACAGAAATACTCCATAGCCCAAAAAACCTAAACCTTCCCACCTACACCTCTGAATTTTTCGACAAAAGCAGAGATCTTTCGGAATACACTCTGCTTTTTTGTTAGGTATTGTGGATTAAGCGGACTCATTTTGGGCAGAATCTCATTAAGTTCCATTCCGTTTTCACTGGCGTACTCTCTTTTGAGCGATACGGTGATGTAGCGTCTGGCTGCCTCTTCATTGAGGCTCTCTGTCCGGATGAGCTCATCGGCTTCGCGTTGCTGTTCGCTCTGTGCAAAGTGGAAAAAGGCATCGATGATACTTGGCTTGTCTGTAATCGTATCCAAATCGGTCTGGTTGATGAAGTCGATGATCAGGCTCTCTTTGGCACGGTTGCCAAGACTGGCGCGGATCAGGCGTCGTACCTCTTCAACCAGGGCGGCTTTGTCTTTTGACTTTTTGTGATGCTCGAAGATCAGCTCCAGGATATAGTCCAGATTGATCTCCTGTGATTTGAGTAGGTCTACCTCGAACACCACATCGTTCCAGTCGATCTCGGAGTCCGCCTGTGTATTGGCAGCCTTTTCACGGCGGAGCCAGTCACGGATATCGTTGTAGGTGGAGCGGTAGTCCTGTATCAGACGCTCCGGCAGTACCTTGATCTGCATGAGCATCTCCAGATCGTCATCGCTCAAGTAGTGCTGTGCCTTGAATGCCTCCAGAGCCTGCGGGTCACTCCTGTCTATCGTCTGAAGCGCCTTCAGGCTGGCAAACTCATCATAGTTCTGCAGGATATTCTCGACACGCAGGTACTCACCAAAGAGCTTGACGAATGCTTTTTTCTCTTTTTCGGTCACGATCTCATCGGGGTGCGGGAAGCGCTCTTCCAGTTCCGTCACGACCTCCAGATATCCGCGTCTGGCTTCACCGGTCAGTTCATCGGTGAAGCCCTGCATATAGGCCTGATAGCTTTTTTCGAGTACGATGTTCTTCGTATTTTTGTCCCCAAAGAGGGTGATCGCATCGATGGTTGCCTGTTCCAGATCGCGAAAGGTAACGATGTTGCCGAATGTCTTGGTGGCATCGTAGATCCTGTTGGTGCGCGAGTAGGCCTGTATCAGGCCGTGGTAGCGCAGGTTTTTGTCCACAAAGAGCGTATTGAGTGTTGGGGCATCGAATCCGGTCAAAAACATTCCCACGACAATGAGTAGGTCGATCTCTCCCGCCTTCATCTTTTTTGAGAGGTCTCGGTAGTAATTTTGAAACGATTTGCTGTCAATGTCGAAACTGGTCTGAAACCGTGCATTGTAGTCCTCGATGACGGCCGAGAGAAACTCTTTTGCACTGCTGTTCATCGCTGAGACTTCGAATCCTTCATCGGGAATCTCCCCTATGGCATTTTGCTCTTCGTTGGCGGCATAGGAAAAAATCGTTGCGATGGTCAAGGGCGTATCACTGTGAGCCTGCAAGTTTCGAAACATCTCATAATAGAGCTTGGCCGCATCGACACTGCTGACGGCGAACATGGCATTAAAACCTTTGGCGCCAGCCTGCAGACGGTGTGTCTTTTGGTTGAAGTGTTTCAGGATGTACTCGGAGATCTCCCGGATGCGTTCAGGGTGCAGGAGTGCCTGTTTGTTCTCCAGAGTGGAGAGTTTTTTCTCATCCTGTTCCGTCTCGATCTCTTTGAACTTCGGGCGGACATCGTTGTAGTCCACTTTGAACTTCAGGACTTTCTCATCGCGGATCGCATCGGTGATCACATAGGAGTGCAGCTCTCGCCCGAAGACACTGGCGGTCGTCTCAGCACCCAGGGCATTTTGCGGAAAAATGGGTGTCCCAGTAAATCCGAATTGGTAGTATTTTTTGAACTTCTTCCGCAGGTTCTTCTGCGCCTCGCCGAACTGACTTCTATGTGCCTCGTCGAAGATAAACACCACCTGCTTGTCGTAGATCGGCAGGTCGTTTTCGCTCTTCATGAGGTTGTTGAGCTTCTGGATGGTGGTGACGATGATCTTGTTGTCATCTTTGTCGATGTTGCGTTTGAGCCCGGCGGTGCTCTCCGAGCCGTTGACGCTGTCGGGCGAGAAGCGTTGGTACTCTTTCATCGTCTGGTAGTCCAGGTCTTTGCGGTCGACGACAAAAAAGACCTTGTCGACAAACTCCAGCTCGGTTGCCAGCCGTGCGGCCTTGAAGCTGGTGAGTGTCTTGCCCGATCCGGTGGTGTGCCAGATGTAGCCGCCCGCTTCGGTGGTGCGCCACTTCTTGGCCTCATGGGCGCTTTGGATTTTCCACAGGATCCGCTCGGTCGCGGCGATCTGATAGGGGCGCATGATCAACAGCGTATTGTTTACATCCAAAACTGAATAGGTCAGCAGTACCCTCAGCAGGGTGTGTTTTTGGAAAAAGGTCGCGGTGAAGTCTTTGAGGTCTTTGATGGGGGTGTTGCTTGATGTCGCCCAGTTCATCGTAAAGTCGAAGCTGTTCTTATCCCGCTTGGTGGTGTTGGCGAAATAGCGGGTATCGGTACCATTGGAGATGACGAAGAGCTGCAGATAACCGTAGAGTGAATGGGAGGTGTTGAAGCTCTCTTTGCTATAGCGGTGCACCTGGTTGAACGCCTCACGGATAGCCACGCCGCGCTTTTTGAGCTCGATCTGCACCAGAGGTAGGCCGTTGACCAGGATGGTAACATCGTAGCGGTTGGTGTGTGTGCCGGTCTGTTCGAACTGCCGGATGACCTGCAGAGTGTTGCGTGCGATGTTCTTTTTGTCGAGCAGATAGATGTTTTGGATGCGGCCGTCGTCGAAGACGAAGTCGCAGATGTAGTCATCGTGGATTTTGCGTGTCTTGTCGATGCTGTTGTCGCCGGGTTTGTCCAGATACTCCTCGACGAACCGTTGCCATTCGCCGTCTGAAAACACTACATTATTCAGCGTTTCCAACTGTGCTCTGACATTGGCGAGCATCTTTTCGGGGGTGTTGAGTTTGGGGAGGTACTGGTAGCCCTGATTTTTCAGGTCGTCGATGAGCTCACGCTCGAGCGCATCCTCGCTCTGATAGGATTCGTTGACCATTACGATCTTGGTGTATCGGTCCAGTACGATGAAGTTCCTCGATTCGACGATGGGTTTGCCGTACTCAAGCATCTGCCTCTACCTCCAACCGAAATTTGTATTCTCTACTCAAAAATTCAACAAGTTCACCTAATTTTTCTTTATCATTCTCTTGTGCCTCAGCAATTTCTTCACCTCCATGTGCTGAGTGACTAGAAAGATTAAGAATGCGATTGAAAAAAGGGTCAGGGTTGCCATTGGCATTTGTTGGTAAAAGTTCTGTCCAACTATTGTATCCCAGAAAAGTTGCTGTTTTTTCAAGTATGTTTCTGAGAAAACCAAAATGATATTTTTTTATTTGGTTATTATCAATAGCTTCCTTAATCTCAAAAAGTAGGGATAGATGATACGAAAATGGTGTATTATTTCCCAGTTCGGTAAGTTGAAAACTTCCATCGCTTCTTTTGACTAAACGATACTTTTGTGAGTGTTTAGGTTTATAGATCCACTCCTTTGTTTCAGCCTCAGGGTCTTTACATAGTTTATTATTAAATTCATTGGATAAGACATTATAAAACAATGGATTATGTGTCGTTATGATAAATTTTAATTTGGATTTACTTGATTTAACTAAATTAGCGATATCAACTGCCAATTCAATTAAATGATTATCATCAAGTGAGCTTACTGGATCATCTATAAAGACATATTCTATGTTATCGAAAGTATCGTTGTCTTCTTCTTCAAAACCTCGACAACTTCTTTTAACAAAGCATAAAATATACTCCATATAAAATTGCTCTCCTCTCCTTTTGAGATTTTGAGATTATTCAAATTATCGTCACCACCTCGTTCTAATGAAAAGCTTACCTCAGAAAAAAATGTATTGAAGTTCGGTGTTAATTTGAGACTTGTATAATGCTGAAAGTAATTAACAATATTTCGCTCTTGACCTTGCTCGAGAAATACCCATTTTGTAAAAGCATTAGGGTGTATCTTTAATTTTCTCTCTTCGTCACCATTTAAGTCATTGTCCCAATAAAATAAATCTTCAGTAAAAGCACTATAATAAAGAATCTTTTTTTGTGATAGTTCTGAATGTTCAGAACTATCATCTTCTTCTTCATCATGGGTTGTTTCAATCAACTTTTTAAACTCTCGTGAAAGACGGGTTTTCCCCATTCCATTAAATGCATAGAAAAGTTGGACTTTTTTAGGGGAAGCTTGTAGTTGCTCTGCAATTTCTCTTAATGTATTTCCCATCTTATACCTCTATATCTCTGGTTTTGGAAAGTTCAAAAGCAAGTCACGATAATACTCATACTGCTTTTGGCGAAGCTCTATTTCTTTTGGCAAACCTTCGCTTATGGAGTTTGTGAGGGTGTCGAATGTGTCGAGGATGGCAACTATCTCTTTTTGTTTTTCTAAGGAAGGGATTGGCATAGGGAATTTTAAAAACATTGATCTACGTAAAGATGTTACAGATGAGCTGACCGATGCTTTTTTGATATAGTTGTAAAAGTTTGCTACTATGAAGTGATATATGAATCTTGCGTCCACACCCTCGTTTGGTACAATGCGATATGCTCGTTGATGCAGTGCGTATTTACCCTGAGCATAATGAAATACCTTCCCAACACCAACACCATCACCAGCTGTAATGATTGAAGTTTCCTCAAAGTCAAATACGTTTAGTTTTAAAGGCTCACGACCACGCGCATAAAAAATATAATCGCCATCTTCTACGGCATCTTTTGTATCATGTTTTCCTGTGCCAATTACTGCTATCTCCCCCAACGGCTTCCACTCCACCTCATCCTCGCCAAACGTCAAAAGCCGGTCACGGTAGTAGCTGTATTGCTTTTGGCGGGCTGTAAGCTCGGCTGTAAGCTCGGTGAAATTGTCCAGTATCCTGACAATTTCACCTTGGACTTTTGGGGGTGGGATGGGGATTTGAAATTTTTTTAATTAACCAGAAGTAAGTAGTGGTTGACCAGCTCCTTTAGTAAATCGATTTAAGTTGATATTTACAAGGTAGTAATAAAGAAATTTTAGATTAGTATTTTCTATAGGTTGAATTATAAGCGTATTATCTGAAACATCATACTCTCCTTGTGCAATATTTACACGCCCTGCATTAGCACCAACTCTTGCAACCAATATTTGCTCTTCATCATATACTTTATTATTTGTCTTGCCTATAATACCTGTTGAGCCATATACTGGATAATTACCAATTTCTGATTTATCTTTATTTTTACCAGATGAAATTTTTTTTGTAATCTCTCCCAAACTCTTCCACCCCACCTCAGCCCCGTCAAGCAACCGCTCCAAAAAACGTGAGTGGTTCATCTGCTGCTCATTCGTCACGGCCGCAGCTCCAGCGTACCGCCCAGACGGCGCATCATTTCGAAGGTGTCGATCGTAGCGACATCGAACTGATGGGCGACATTGGGGATCTTGACCTTGGTGCTGTTCTCTCCGACCCGTTTTTCGTGCGTGACGACCACCCCTTCCAGATACATCGCTGCAGCGATCAGCCATGGATCTGCTTTGGACAAAAAGCGGACTTTTTCGGCATCGCTGTAGTCGGTATGGGTGCTGACAAAATCGGCGATTTTTTTGAAATTTTCTTGTATGGCCTGCTCATCGGACGAGATGTCAAATATCCCGTCTCTGCTTTGGACCCAGTCGCTCAGATCGTCCTTGTAGTCCTGGAGCTCCGTAAATACCATGTCGTTGCTTTTGAGCGTCACTTTCGCCGACTCTCTTTCGATGAACTCCCAAAAGCCCGGCGCAAAATCCAAACCGTAGTAACGGTTTTTCGCCTCGATTAGGATATTGGCATCAAACAGATAGATCATCACGCCACTCCGAGGTTTTTGGCAAATTCGTTGAAGGTCTTCATACTTTTGATGTTGAGCAGGTCGAGTGCATCACGGTAGAGCATCTTCCCTTCCAAAACAGACTCGACAATGGCCAAAGAGAGTCGTCGGCTCTCTTTGGCCGGTTTGGTGTTGTAGTAGTTTCCGCCGTCAGATCTTTGCGCTCTGTTCTCTTCCCACTCTCTCATCAGCCGTTCATACATGTGTCTGTAGCTCTCAAAAGAGATAAATTTGACATCATACGCCCGTTTCAAAACCACAAATTGGCTGACAAACTGGCTCCGAGAGATCTGCTCCAGATTCTCCTCAATGCTTTGCTCGCTCTTCCAGCTTTGTCTGAATAGGGCCAGAGGAAGTAGCACTTCCGCTGCAACAGAGTTACAATACTCCTCTATCTTTGCTTCATCGGTGATCAAGTCGATGTCAGAAATACCGCTTTCTCCCAGCCAGATATGCACCAACTCGTGCATGAGTGTAAAAACTTGTGCATTGTTGGAGTCAGCACTGTTGACAAAAACAAACGGGGCATATGGATCCGCGATCGCCAAACCGCGAAGTTCTTCGACTTTGATGCTGTTCTGTGTCCCGGTTCCGGCATAGCTGCTTCGCAGGACAACGATCCCTATGGCCTCTACCTGCTTTGTCAGTTCATAAATAAAATCTTCCCGTTTTCGTACTCGTCGTTTGAGAGCTTCGAAATCGATATGGCTTGCGATCTCTTTGGCCAATGCGGCGACAGGGGTATCTATAGAGGCACTCCCCACAAAAGTGAGTCTCTCGTGGCCGGTCTCTATCAGATACTCTTTGTACCACTGCTGTTTGCGCTCCAGATCATAGAGCAGCTCCATCAAGTAGGCAGACTGATGATAGGTCGGCTCGTTTTTGATCGTTCTAAAGTCGGGAAAGGGGATCTCCTCCTTCGGAGGCTCGGAGAGAAAAAGATAACCGAAAGGAATATGGAGTTTTTTGGCCAACGCCTGTGCCTGTTTGAATGTGGGTCTGGCCTCACCATTGAGCCATTTTTCGACCTTTTCCCGTTTGACGGAGAGCTTGGAGGAGAGGGTGTCGATGCTGATCTGGGCACGCTCGATCGCCCAACGCAACATAGTATTTTCTATCATCGCCTCCATTTTATACTCCACTTGACTTCATTTGTTATGCTCTCTTCAGATGTTTATTATAGCGAAGGTTTATACAAACGTAAACCCAAATCCCACACATATAAAAATCCTCTTTCACGATTAGATCTCCTCAGTCCTAAACTGAGTATAACCCTCATAGTAGTAGCTTACATCGATGTTGTTCATGAAGAGTTCCCGGTCGTCTATCTTATCCGTGAGGGCGTTTTGGAGTAGGTGTTTGATCTCGATATCTTTGACGACGCTTCGCTCCATGGCACTGAGGTAGTCCTCTTTGTCCACCCTGTTCCAGTCGATGACCTGTTTGAGCTCCTTTTTGAGCATCAGATCGAGCCATATCCTCGTGGCTCGTCCGTTTCCTTCGCGAAACGGGTGGGCGATGTTCATCTCTACATACTTTTCCACAATCTGCTCAAAGGTCCTTTGGGGCATGGTATCTATGTGTGCCAGCGAAGCCTCGAGATACATCACGGGAGCGAATCTGAAACCCCCTTTGGAGATATTGACATCTCTCGGTTTGCCGGCGAAGGGGTAGATATCCCCAAAAAGGTAGCAATGTATAAAGCTCAGCCCCTCAAATCTCCCGACCTTCACCTTTTCGATATCACCGGAGTCAAAAAGCGCTTTGGCCCTCTGTTTGCTGAACCTCTCTTCCGCTTTGGAGAGCTCCACTTGATTGGTGATGCCGAGGAGATTGTCGAGTATCATGCCTCTATCTCCGCTACGATCTCATCGATCTCGGCTCGGAGCCGGTCGATCTTCTCTACCGTGGTTTTGATCTCGGCGTTGAGTTGGGTGATGTCGATCTTCTCCCGTGTGTCTTCCGCTTCTACATAGGAGCTTACGGAGAGATTGTAGTCGTTCTCTGCGATGCGCTCGAAATCTACTGATGTGGCGAAATACTCCTCCTCCGCTTTGCTATCGAACACTTGCATGATCTTTTCGATATGCTTGGGTTCCAGGATATTGGTATTGGTCTGCTGTGTGTAGAGCTTGCTTGCATCGATGAACTGGATACGGGTATCGCTCTTGTGCTTCGAGAGCACCAGAATGTTCACGGCGATGGAAGTACCGTAAAAGAGATTGGGGGCTAACGAGATGACTGTTTCTACATAGTTGTTGTCGATCAGATACTTCCGTATCTTCCGCTCCGCACCGCCCCGGTAGAAGATACCCGGGAAGCTGACGATCGCCGCACGTCCCTTGCCTGAGAGGTAGTGCAGCGCATGGAGGATGAAGGCAAAGTCGGCTTTGGACTTGGGCGGGAGCACGCCCGCAGGGGCGAAACGCTCGTCGTTGATAAGTGTCGGGTCGTCACTGCCGATCCATTTGATCGAATAGGGAGGGTTCGAGACGATCGCATCGAAGGGCTTCTCATCGCCGAACTTCGGATCGGTCAGCGTGTCGCCCAGTGCGATGTTGAACTTGTCGTAGTTGATATTGTGCAGGAACATGTTCATACGGGCGAGGTTGTAGGTGGTGTGGTTGATCTCCTGCCCCCAGAAACCCTCTTCGATGATATGGGCATCGAACTGTTTTTTGGACTGTAACAGCAGTGAGCCGGAGCCGCAGGCAGGGTCGTAGATCTTGTTGATCGTCGTCTGACCGTGCATGGCAAGCTGTGCGATGAGTCTGGAGACACCCTGAGGAGTAAAGAACTCCCCACCGGACTTACCGGCATTGGCGGCATATTTGGAGATGAGAAACTCATACGCATCGCCAAAAAGGTCGATCTCATTCTCATGAAAATTCCCAAAGTTCAGCTCCGCGACCCCTTTGAGTACGGAGCAGAGCCGTTTGTTCTTCTCGATGACGGTATTGCCCAAGCGGTTGCTTGTAGTATCGAAATCGGCAAAGAGCCCTTTGATATCATCCTCCGATGGATACCCGTTTGCCGAACTCTCAATATCGGAAAAGATTTTGGCAAGATCGGTATTGAGGTTTGCATTGCTCTCGCAGGTGGCCGCAACATTACTGAAAAGTTGACTTGGATAGATGAAATACCCTTTGGTCTTTATCGCATCCTCTTTGATCTCAGGGGTGATGACATCATCAGGAAGGGAAGCGTAGTCGACACTCTCATCCCCTCCCTCTATGTAGTCCGAGAAGTTCTCGCTGATAAAGCGGTAAAAAAGCGTACCCAGCACATACTGTTTGAAATCCCAACCATCCACAGAACCCCGAACCTCATTGGCGATCTGCCAGATCTTTTTCTGCAATTCGGCGCGTTGTTGAGTGCTCGTCATCTTTCCATTCCTCTTCTTGGTTATTGTTTAGTCAAAATACTTTATGTAGTCAGAAAATATTATAACTACTTTTATAAAAAATCACTCCAGCACACACGACACCATCGGCATTGCATATCAAATAGACAACTCCGGATAGATTGTGTACCCAAAATATGGGTAAAAGGCCGCTTTTGAGACACTATCCTCCACCCATCCCGCAATAGAGCGCGAACTTCTCTTCGAGCTCCCGCAACTCGGCTGTTTCCAACACCGTCAACGGGATTACGCTATAGTAATCGTATAGAAAAACGGAGGCGTGTCATGAACAACTATCAGAGAATCAAACCCAGAAAACCGGAAGGGATCGAGAAGAAGCGGGCCTTTCTCATCGGTTCCGGGATCGCGTCGCTCGCGGCGGCGGAGTACCTGATGCGCGACGGGTACATGAAAGGCGAGCAGATCACCATCTTCGAGCAAGACAGCGTCAGCGGCGGGGCGATGGACGGCGCGGGGACGCCCGAAACGGGCTTCGTCGCCCGGGGCGGACGGGAGATGGAAGCGCACTACGAATGCCTCTGGGACCTCTACGGACAGGTCCCCTCGATCGAGGAAGAGGGCCGCAGCGTGCTCGACGAGTTCAAGGAACTCAACGACATCGACCCCAACTTCTCCAAGGTCCGCGTCATCCACGACCGCGGCGAGAAACTGCGCTCGACCTCGCTGGGGCTGGAGGAGGAACACGGCAAAGAGCTGACGAAACTCCTGCTGAGCAAAGAAGAGGACCTCGGCAGTATGACCGTCGAAGAGTATTTCGACCCCTCCTATTTCGAGACCGACATGTGGCTCTACTGGCGGAGCATGTTCGCCTTCGAGACATGGCACAGCGTCGTCGAGATGAAACGCTACATGCACCGCTTCATCCACCTCATGCCCGGCATGAGCACGATGCGCGGGCTGGTCTTCACCAAATACAACCAGTACGACTCGCTGATCCTGCCGCTGAAGAGACACCTCGAATCCCGGGGCGTGAAGTTCGTTTTCAATACCGTCGTGACCGACCTCGATATCGAGACCATCGACGGCAGGAAGAGCGTCACAGCCATCGGACTGGAGCGCGACGGAAAGGCCGAAAAGATCGCCACGACGGCCGACGATCTCGTCTTTTTCACCAACGGCTCGATGACCGAGAACTCCACGATGGGCGACATGGAGACCGCCCCCGTGCTCGACCGCAGCGAAGGGGCCTGCTGGAGCCTCTGGAAGAAAGTCGCCCAGAAAGACCCCGCCTTCGGCAAGCCCGAAGTCTTCTGCGGTGACATCGACAAAAGCAAATGGGAATCCTTCACCATCACCGCCAGAGGACCGAAGTTCCGCCAGCTGCTCGAATCGTTCGCCGAACGGAAGTTCCTGCCCCACCGCACCGCCACCGGCGGCATCATCACGATCCGCGACTCCAGCTGGCTCATGAGCGTCACCGTCAACCGCCAGCCGCAGTTCAAGAACCAGCCCGCCGACTGGACCGTCGCCTGGGCCTACGCCCTCTTCCCCGACAAAAAAGGCGATTTCATCGACAAAAAGATGAGCGAATGTTCGGGCCGCGAGCTGCTGCAGGAGCTGCTCTACCACCTGGGCATCGATGCGGAACGGATGCAGGAGTACCTCGACGAATGCACCGTCATCCCGGTCATGATGCCCTACATCACCAGCCAGTTCATGCCCCGCCTCAAAACGGACCGTCCGAAGGTCGTCCCCGAAGGCAGCGTGAACCTCGCCTTCATAGGACAGTTCTGCGAGATCGAGGGCGACTGCGTCTTCACCGTCGAATACTCCGTCCGCTCGGCCATCATGGCGGTCTATACCCTGCTGGGTCTCGAAAAGAGCGTCCCTGAGATCTACCCCAGCCAGTACGACATCCGCGCCCTCGCCGCCGCGGCGAAGACGATGAGGAGCGAACACGAAGGCATAATCACACGCCTCGTCGAGAGCATCATCCGCAAAAAGCTGGAGAATACGACATTCGAAGGGTTGATATAGGCTGGAAGAGACCTTTCTTGGCGTATCATCTTCTTCTTCGTTGCATATCTCCCGATATGCACATTTGCGAAGAAGTTCGACCGGCACGACAAAAGGAGCGGGGACTTCGGTCCCGTTTTTTATGAGAATGCCGTTTGTGCGGGGCTGAAGCCTCCGATTCCGGGCTGTTTGCTCTTCTGCTGTAAAACGAAGGAAAGCATACTTTCAAACCAATACCAAATGATCGGCAAGCTTTTGCGAAATCTAAGCGAACCACCCGCCAATGCCCGAAGACGACGAGACAGACCTCCCCTCTTCTCATAAAAAGATATCTATCGATAATGGTAGCGACATTGAGCTATCATGAGTGTGTCGCCGTGTACTTTGTAAACCAAACGGTGTTCGATACTGATGCGTCTGGACCAATACCCCGACCAGTTGTATTTAAGGGGTTCGGGCTCTCCTATGCCGTCGAAGGGCTCTCTTTGGATAGCTTTGATGAGCCGGTTGATCTTTTTCAGGACTTTTTTGTCGTTTTCTTGCCAATGAAGATAATCTTCCCACGCCTCGTCCGAAAAGCAGAGTATCATTCCTCTATCAACTCTTTTTGCATACCGAGACCAGCTTCGAGTTGAGCGATAGAGCGGTTGAGTCTTTTGGCATTGGCTTCGCTTTGGAGCAGATAGGCCGTCTCTTCCATCGCCCGATAGTCTTTCAACGAGATAATGACGACGGGCTCCTTGTTTTGCCTAGTGACGATTATGGGCATACAATCATCCACCACCGCATCGAAAGTCGAAGCCAGATTTTGCCGTGTCTGTGAAAAATTCATCGTTTTCATCAAAAGCCTTTCAGATAAAATCTGTACATATATTAGTACATATATGATTAGCTTTCACTGAGAAAGCGTATATCTGCAAAAAAGACAATGCTTATTTCATTTTCACTTCGTTATCTCCCCTCGTTGCATATCCCCCGATATGCAACGCATAGACAGTTTCACCGGCACGACAAAGGGAGAGGGCGAAATCGAAACTCCACTCTTTGCAAGACTTTACCGGCGACTGAAGTCGCCGCC
>OFCA01000086.1_pt1 | contig 12664 bp, 10 predicted proteins | sample 1520721 | NCBI WGS metagenome assembly OFCA01 (sample SAMEA3696450, study PRJEB22514) | metagenome | biome: water; feature: marine; material: hydrothermal vent | place: Pacific Ocean | collected 2014-08-16 | depth 1514 m
CACTGTGAATACCGATGCCACGTGCTTTAACGGTTTTTTTAATTGTTCTTTGTTTGATCATAAATATACTAAAGTTTTGTACTAAGGTGATCTCTAATTTTACTCAAAATACTTGTTTGTTTGTTTGTTTGTTTCCCTCTAAAGTTAAAATCAGACTCGTTAGGCTCAAACAATAATAATCCTAAAGCGCATGCATAAGAAGGATACTTGGAAGAATCTTTAAGGATACTTTCAAAGTGTACTTTTTTAGTTGTAATTTTATCAAAATTAACACGTCCAAGTTTGGTTCTAACAGAAACACAGCTTAGCATTAGCATATCACAACCTTTGATCGCAGTAGCACCACCTGTCAAAACAAAGCCAGACTTTAGTGAACGATCAAGTTTTTGAGATTGTAAAACTTTCTTAATTGAAGAAAATATAGTCGAATAAGATTGTTCAATCACTTCAACTAACGATTGCTGTGATAAGTAACGTTCGCTTTGATCAGGGTCATCGTCATCGATCTGTTGAAATGGAACCAATTTATCTTCTCGAATGGATTTTACTTGTGCATTTCCATACTTAAGCTTTAAGCGCTCAGCTTCTTCAAAAGAAGTATCAAACGCATCGGAAATATCCTGAGTTATTTGATCACCACCATTTTGAATAACTGCGCTATAAGTAATGCCACCTTTGGTAAAAACGGATAAATTAGTCACCCCAGCACCTATATCAACTAAACAAACGCCGCTATCTTTTTCATCTTGAGTAATATGTATTTCACTGCTTGCCATTGAATTTAGTACAATATTGTTCAAACCAAACCCACTACCACGGATACTTTGTTCGATTGCATTCACACATTGATTAGATACCGTCACAATATGCATATTAACTTCTAAATTAGTTGCTGTTTGACCAATAGGATGCTTAGTAACAACACCCGGATGAGTGTCTGAATCTTTGTCTAATGTAAAATGATTAATAACACTACTAATAACTTGTTTGTTGGTAGGTGTTGGAATGCCACAAGCATTTTTAACAGAAATTTCTATATCTTTATCTCTAATTTCCTTGGTTGGAATATATGTTGAACCACTTCTATTAATAACTGTTAAATGCGGATCAGAGATATTTGTACTGATATTAAAGATACTTTTAATATCACAACTTAAACAAGCAACTTCTGCTACTTTTTTAATGGCCTGACTTGCTTGATCTGCATCAACAATAACACCTTTTTTGACGCCAGCCGAATCTCCTATAGCATGTCCAGTGACAGTGAACTTTCCATTTTCTTCATCAGCAAGCAAAACAACAATCTTACGACTGCCAATATCAACACTTACAATAAAATTACTATCAGCCATTCTTATTTTTTTGATCTAACTCTATAAATTCTAACCACTCATACAAATGACCTAATTCAACCGTGGCACCACTTAATAATCGTCGAAATTTCTTGGCATAGGGTTGTCCATGATACAAACCTAAAATATGTCGTGTCATTGAGCGGATCGGCACCCCTTGATTGCTTTGATTTTTCATGTATTCAATAAAGTCTAATAATACTTGTTCGCGACTCAATTTTGTTGTATTTTGTTTGTAAATTTTTGCATCAACATCACAAAGCAAATAAGGCTGATGGTAAACAACCCTGCCAAGCATGGTGCTATCTACCCTATCTAAATGATTCAGTGCGTCTTCTAAACAATTAATACCACCATTAATGCCAATGGTTAATTCGGGGAAATCTTGCTTAATTTGATATACCCAATCGTAATTGAGTGGTGGTACTGTACGATTTTCTTTTGGACTTAAGCCTTTTAACCACGCCTTACGCGCATGAATGATAAACGTATCACAGCCTGCTTGCTCAACCGTGGTAACAAAGTTAACCAATTCTTCATAACTCTCCATGTCATCAACACCAATACGAGACTTTAGAGTGATGGGTAAATCACTCGCTTGTTTCATGGCATCAACACATTCTGCCACTACTTGCGGCGTGTTCATCAAACAAGCACCGAAGCTTCCTGATTGCACTCTATCTGATGGACAGCCGGCATTAATATTTACTTCATCATAACCCCAATCTTGGGCAATCTTGGCACACTGTGCCATCTCGCTTGGATCACTACCACCCAATTGCAATACCAGCGGATGCTCATCTTCATGGTAGTCTAGTAAGCGCTTTTTATCACCATGTAAAATAGCCTTACTGGTAATCATCTCAGTGTAGAGTTGTGCTTGTTTTGACATTAGACGATAAAAATATCGACAATGTCGATCAGTCCAATCCATCATTGGCGCAACGCTAAATTTATGCGGATAGTTCATCGACTAAAGTCTGTATAACAAAATCAACACTACTAGCCACCACGGTTTCTCGATCACCTGAAAAGTGTTGAGTCTTAACGAAGTGCTTATCTTTAACGTAAAAACCAAAACACACCATGCCTACTGGCTTTTCTACTGTGCCACCTGTTGGGCCAGCGATACCGGTAATCGAGACAGCAATATCACTATGAGAATTTTGAACCAGACCATTAACCATCTGAAAAGCTGTTTGTTCGCTCACAGCACCAAACTGCTCTAAAATTTCAACATCAACATCAAGCATATCCATCTTTGCTTGATTGCTATAAGTGATATAGCCTCGATCAAAATAAGTAGATGAGCCTGAAACACTGGTTAATAAGGCAGACAAATTGCCACCTGTACAAGACTCTGCTACTGATAGAGTCAATGATTGATCGGTAAGGAGCTGACTTAAGGTTTGTATTTTCATTGCAATAATTTAAGGTGCGAGTGCCGCTTGTACAATCTCAAAAATATCATTCGATAAATCATCCGTGGCTAAAATAGCTTCTAGTTGTTGTTTTTGTAGTTCGCGTAATTCAGGTGTGTAACGCTTCCAGTGATTATAAATACTTACCAGTCGTGCCCCAATTTGTGGGTTAGAAGTGTTGAGCTTAATAATCACCTCGGTGAGTAATTCATAACCTTGCTGATTGTGAAACTGAACAAAATTACTGGCAAAACTACCAATGACACTACGCAATCGATTCGGCGTGTTAAATGAAAATAACGCATGCTGCATCAATTGCTTAATATCATCCACCCCATTTTCAGCTGCCAATGCTTGAGCAGCAAACCACTTATCCATTACCTGGACATCGTGCTGATAAAGTGTAAACATTTGTTGGATTGCTTGATCCTGATGCGAATTATCAACTGACAATAAGGCGTTAAAGGCAGCCAGACGATCACTCATGCAATTGGCTGATTCAAACTGATGATAGGCTAGATCAAACTCACCTGCTTTAACCAAATAAGACAAACAGGTATTCTTTAATGATCGATTACCTACCGCTCCTGGTGTGAGTTCAAACACATCAGCAGTGTTCAACCTATTGTAAATACTAAGTAAGACAGGCTTGAAACGCTGAACGATTTTATCAATAACCGCTTCTCGTTTTTGTTTGGCCTCAATAATATTAATCTCATCCATTTGCAAGTGAATCAATCGCTCTGATGGCAGAGTCAATAATTCACTTATTAACGCGTTATCGGTTTCTTTAGTCAGAATATTTTCAAAAGCACTAAACAATGCACCTTCATCAATCTGCTCAGGATTAAGTATTAATGATGACCATAACGCTTGTGCATTATCCCAACGACTAAATGCATCAGTATCATGCTCACATAAAAAGATTTTTTGCTCAGTATTAAGATTTGAAGTCAGTTTAATAGGTGCTGAAAAACCACGCAACCAAGATGGTGTGGGTTCATTTTGAATATCTTTGAATTCAAACGTTTTTTGATTTTGATCTAACACCAAAATACCTTGTTCGATCTCTTCACCTCGTTGATTCATCAAACCATAACGGATCGGTAAATAGTAAGTGTGCTCGCCCTCTTGTTTAAAAGTCGCTTTGTAAGTTTTTTGCTGGGCATCATACTCAGTGTTTACTTCAACTTCAGGCGTACCCGGCTGTGAATACCAAGCCATGAAAGGTTTAAAATCAAAATCATTGGCATCACTCATCGCAGCAACAAAATCATCAATCGTTACCGCTTGGCCATCATGGCGCTCAAAATAAAGCTTCATGCCACTTTGAAACCCTGTTTCACCCAAGAGCGTATGAATCATGCGAATCACTTCAGCGCCTTTTTCATACACGGTATAGGTATAAAAATTATTCATCTCTATGTACGACTCTGGCCTTACCGGGTGTTTCATTGGGCCGGCATCTTCGGCAAATTGAAACGTACGTAAGCCATTCACATCTTCAATACGTTTGATTGATCGAGAATGTAAATCAGAAGTAAACTCTTGATCTCTAAAAACAGTTAACCCTTCTTTTAAGCTTAGTTGAAACCAATCTTGGCAAGTGACTCTATTGCCTGTCCAATTATGAAAATATTCATGTCCAATTACCGCCTCAACATTAATAAAATCTTTGTCAGTCGCTGTGTCTGGGTTAGCCAATACATAAGTAGAATTAAAAATATTAAGACCTTTATTTTCCATTGCCCCCATATTGAAATCATCCACAGCAACAATCATATAAATATCTAAATCATACTCAAGGCCAAATCGCTGCTCATCCCATGCAAATGAGCGCTTAAGTGAATCCATCGCAAACTGAGTTTTGTCAATATTATGTGATTCAACATAAATCTTTAATGCGACTTCCTTGCCACTGATGGTGGTGTAAGTATCTTCTAATACGGCAAAATCACCCGCCACTAAAGCAAACAAATAACAAGGCTTGAGGCTAGGGTCGTGCCAGGTTACTTCACCCGGTTTTGAGCTAATTAAATTACCATTACTTAATAATATTGGATAACGCTTATGATCTGCCTTGATGTGTGTAGTAAACACACTCAGCACATCAGGCCTATCGAGATAATAAGTGATTTGTCTAAATCCGTGTGCCTCACATTGAGTACAAAAATTACCACTAGATTGATACAAACCATTCAGACTGGTATTTTTTTCTGGGTGAATGCGCGTGGTAATCTCTAGTGTGAACTCATCTGCTAAATCACTAATTTCTAGCCCTTCATCAACCAACTGATAATTAGGCTGTACACCATCAATCGAAATCGAAATCAATTCTAAATTAACGCCATTTAAAAATAAGCGACGCTCTTGGCTAGCCAGATTCGGATTTTGATAATAATGCACCTTAGATGAAACAAGTGTTTCATCTTCAGATAGGTCAAAGCTCAGCTCTGTAGTACGGATTAAATACGCACTCGGCTGATAATCCTTTCGATAAATTGCCTGGGGCTCTACAGTATTAATAACACAACTCCTAAAATTAAACGATAGACAACAAAAGGCATCAATCCAATACTGTCTAATAATTTAATAAAAAATACAACGGTAAAATAAGCACTAACGGCTGCAATTAAAAAACCTAACATTAACATAAGCCAATCAACCGATTGTGGTTGTTGATATAAATCAAAAATCATCAACATGGCTGAAAGCGTAATAACAGGAATGGATAATAAAAATGCAAATTGAGTAGATACCTGTCTTGACAAGCCAATTAACAATCCCGCAGTAATGGTAATACCAGAACGCGATGTGCCTGGAATCAATGCCAATGCTTGCATGCTTCCAATAAAACCAACATCTAGCCAGTCAATTGTTTTCCTAACGGAAGCTCTTTTTACATTCACCAAAATGCCTAATCCTAGCAACAAACCAAATACTAATGTCGCATAGGCAATGACTTCAGTTGAGCGCAGAGTTAACTCAATAGTGTCTTTAAACGCCAAACCTACCAATCCTACCGGGATCGTGCCTAGCAGTATGCCCCATGCTAATTTAGATTCACCAACTGTTTGCACTTTAACAACGGAGTGAAAAAAATCAGCGATTAAAGTTTTTATAATCAATCGATAATAAAACACAATAGCGCTGAGTGTACCCAAATGCACCACCACATCAAACGCTAAACCTTGATCAGGCCAATCGGTTATCTTTGGCACTAAGATTAAATGCGCTGACGACGAGATTGGCAGGAACTCACTCAACCCCTGAACAAGTGCTAATGTAATTGTCTGAAAAAAATCCATGCTATTTTTATCGGTTTATAATTTATGCGTTAAATCTTGTTCGGTAAATCCTTTTAATTTTACCGATAGTTTTTTCGTCAATGCCAACACCTTGAAACTCTCCCCCATAGCACTGGGCAATACCAACTGCTTAACCTGCTGCGCCAAAGTAATGCGTCTATCCTCATCAGTTTCAGCTAATAAATACTCGTCAATCCCCAGTGAAATTAAAAATAGTGCTTGCGTGGCGTAACCAGCAATGTCAAATCCGCTGTTTTGGGCTTGATCGGCCATATCTGAAAAATTAACCGACGTGGTAATGTCCTGTTCACCCACATGCACAAAAGGATCATCACTGGCTTTATGCTGATAATAACATCTAAGTGTGCCTTCACCACGTTGTGGATGGAAATATTCATCTCGACCCATGCCGTAATCAATTAGCAGTACTAAGCCTTGCTCAACAATATCACTCAACGATTCTATCCAAGCCATTGCTCTTAGGTTTATCTCGGTGGTATAGCCTTGCTCAACTTCATTAGGCAATAAGGCCTTATCATCAATATAAGGCTGGTCAAATATCTGCCACTGTAATTGATTATCCTTGCAATCCACACCCAACTCAACAAAGCTTGTTTGTTTTTTAATTAAGCGTTTAGCTGGCATCGCATCCAAGACTTCATTAGCAATCACCACACCTGAAAAATGCTCAGGAAAAGTAGTTAGCCACACGACTCTATCGAGTAATTCTGGCAGAATTTTATTAATGGTTTCTTTTTGTCGCTGTTTGAGTTCAGCGCTGAGCTCAAGAATATAATATTTTTCTGGCAAATTATTAAGTCGGCCTAACTCAAATAAAATTTGAGTAGCCAATATGCCACTACCCGCACCAAATTCTAAAATACTGTTATTACCATCTAGCACCTGCATACATTGACGCGCTAAACAAAAACCAAATAAGTCTGAAGTTTCAGGGGCGGTAATAAAATCTCCTTGCTCACCAAACTTCTGTGCACCACCACTATAATAACCTTGTGCTGGATAATACAAAGCTAAATCCATAAATTCATCGAAACCTATAGGCCCAGCTTTTTGTATAATGGTGTTTTTGATTATTTCTTCAAGATTCATTGAATCCGTATTTTATATGAAAACAGCATTAATCACCGGCGGTGCACAACGTATTGGCGCACAGATCGCACAAACACTACATGACAATGGTTTCAATATCATTATCCACTATCGACACTCAAAACAAGCCGCTGAAGCGCTGGCTCAAGCCCTCAACGCTCAGCGAAGTGATTCAGCCGAGATTATTCAAGCAGAATTGTCTAGCCTTAAAGATATTCAAGCGCTAAGCCAGAGCATCGATCAATTAGATGTTTTGGTTAACAATGCCTCAGTTTTTTACCCAACACCGGTTGAGGATGCTGATCAAGACACTTGGCATAACATTATGGACACCAATGTGATGGCGCCTTTTTTCCTATCGCAATCACTAACAAACACTTTAAGAAAAACTTCAGGCTGTATTATCAATATCATTGACATCCATGGTGAGCGTCCACTCAAAAATCATGCAATTTATAATATTTCTAAGGCTGGCATTGCAATGATGACCAAATCCTTAGCCAAAGAACTGGCGCCTGAAATACGGGTTTGTGGCGTCTCTCCTGGCTCGATTCTTTGGCCAGAAAATGAAGCCTCATTAACCGATGAGCAAAAAAATAAAATGCTAAACAAAATTGCCTTGGGCAAACAAGGGAGTGCGACTGACATTGCTAATACCGTTTTATTCCTAGCTAACTCTCCCTACATCACCGGACAAATTATCAGTGTTGATGGTGGTCGAACATTAAATCAGTAAATGCGCAAAGAAACATTTTTGTGATATAATTAAGCGGCTTGATGTTTAAGTGCATCAGCAACAAGAATTTTTTTAAACGTTTTTGTACTAAAAGAAATACCACAAAAACTACGATAAATATTTAGGGCTTTTTTTTGCCACATATAGAGTAACACAATCATTTATTATCCATTATCGGTAATAAAGAGAAATAGGGTATAAACCCTTTAAGGAATAGGTTTTTGAATCATTTATGAATCAAATAAATCACATTTTAATGTCAATTCAGCACGTGTGTGTTGAGCCTCTATACGTGGAAAAAAGTCCATCAACAGGACTAAACCATGAACCATATTTTAATCAATGCAACTCACAAAGAGGAGATCCGAGTTGGCATTGTCAAGAACAAAAAACTCACTGATCTCAATATAGAAACCAGCCTTAATCAAAAAAATAAAGGCAATATTTACAAAGGGAAAATCTCCCGAGTCGAGCAATCTTTAGAAGCTGCTTTTGTTGATTATGGCAAAGAAAGACAAGGCTTCCTACCCTTTAAAGAAGTTGCAGAAAGTCTCTATAACGGTGCTAAAGCCAAAGGTGACAAACTCACTATTTCCGATGTTCTTAAAGAAGGACAAGAGATTATTGTCCAAGTTGAAAAAGAAGAACGTGGCAACAAAGGTGCTGCTCTAAGTACTTACATCAACCTGGCTGGCGCTTACATGATCCTAACGCCAAATAATCCTAAAAGCCATGGCATTTCAAGACAAATCACTTCAACAGAAAGACAATCGTTAAAAGAAGTTATTCAAAAAATTACCATGCCAGAAAACTCTGGTTTGATCATTCGCACGGCTGGATCTGGCAAAAGTTTAGAAGAGTTACAATGGGAGGTTGATTACTTATCAGAGTTATGGAGTTCAATTAATAATGCTGGAGAAAAACGCTCAGCACCCTTCTTAATTTACCAAGAAAGTGACATTGTAATTCGCACCCTGAGAGACTACTTACGTGAAGACACGGATAGTGTCGTTATCGATGACTTAGAGACTTTTCAAAATGCCAAAGAATTTGTTAGTTTTGTTTTACCTCATTATCTAGATCGCATTAAATTCTTTGATGTTTCTGAGCATTCTTTGTTTAATCACATGGGTGTTGAAAACCAAGTCAGAAGCGTGTTTAATCGTGAAGTATCCTTACGTACAGGTGCAACCATTGTTTTTGATACAACCGAAGCGCTGACAGCAGTTGACATCAACTCTGCTCGTGCGACTAAAGGTTCTGATATTGAAGAAACCGCTTACAACACCAATCTAGAAGCTGCTAAAGAAATTGCTATCCAATTACAACTACGTGATATTGGTGGCCTAGTGGTTATTGACTTTATTGATATGTCAACTGAAGAGCATCGAAAATCAATTGAAAAAGCCATGGAAAATGCCACAAATTCAGATCGTGCACGCATCCAAATTGGCACAATTTCACAATTTGGTTTGCTCGAAATGTCAAGACAGCGCTTAATGAGCTCAGTCACTGAATCAGTCGAAAAATCTTGCCCTCAGTGTCATGGTAGCGGCTCCACGCCAACAGTACCAAGCTTGGCATTAACCGTACTAAGACAATTGGAAGATGGTTGCAACGCTTCCAGCCAAACACAGCGTATCACCATTCAATCCAGTGTTGATGTTATCACTTATCTACTTAATGAAAAGCGTAGTGATATTACCCGATTAGAAAACAAGCATGAAATTAAAATCACGCTATTACCTAATCCTTATATGCAATTCCCTAACTTTAATATCACTAAACAAAAAGGTGATAAAAAACAACAACACAAGAGTTACCAAGGCATCTCTAAGCCTCAATATAATTTATCTGAAAATGGTTTAACCAATACAACTGAAGATCCGGCCATCGATATGAATCGCCCAGCGACGCGTGTTCCTGAAAAGAAACAACTCTCATTACTTGAGAAGATTAAAAAGGCACTGTTTGGTGCCAAGAAAAAGAAGCCTAATAAAAAACGCCCTAGTCAAAATAATCAAAATCGTAATAGGAATCGTAATAGGAATCGTAATAGGAATCGCAATAAAAACCAAAACAAAGGGCAGGATAACAGCGAAAACAAAGGACAAAACAAGCCTCAAAATAAAAATAAAAAGCCGCAAAACAAGCCTCAAAATAAAAATAAAAAGCCGCAAAACAAGCCTCAGGAGAAAGCAGCAGAAAAAGCTAAGTCAAACCCACAAAATAAAGCTCAACAAAAGCCAAAGTCTGAAGCAAAACCCAAGTCTCAGGAAAAACCTAAGACTGAAAATGCAGCATAATGATGGATCGTTATGGTGTTTTTGGTAATCCAATAGAGCACAGTTTATCACCCATCATTCATACCCAGTTTGCCAAACAAACCGGGTTAAACATTCAATACGATAAGATTCTAGCGCCCATAGATGACTTTGCACACAGCGCAAAGTCTTTCATCGATCAAGGCGCTAAAGGTTTTAATATTACTGTACCTTTTAAAATAGAAGCCTTTAATCTGGCAACTGAACTTAGCCTTAATGCTCAAACTGCAGGTGCAGTAAACACTATCAAAGTCGACGGCAATAAACTTATTGGTGAGAATACAGATGGCATCGGTCTGGTTAATGACTTAACCAAAAACCTGAACATTGATCTTAATAACAAAACTGTACTAATTCTTGGTGCAGGTGGTGCTACGCGAGGTATCTTATTACCAATACTAAAGCAACAACCTAAACGCCTCATGATTGCCAATCGAACGGCATCTAAAGCCAAACAATTGGCACTTGATTTTTCTAGTTATGGAAAAACTTGCGGTTTTGGTTTAGACAAAATTAAAGACGCACCAGTTGATATTATTATTAATGCTACCAGCGCCTCACTAGATGGGCAAATGCCAACCATTGCCAATGGCGTGGCTAATGGTGCCATTTGTTATGATTTGATGTATGGCATGCAAACACCGTTTATGGATTGGGCAAAAGTCAATAATGCCAAAATGATTGTCGATGGGTTAGGTATGCTAGTCGAACAAGCAGCAACGGCTTTTGAATTTTGGACCGGTAAACAACCCAACACCCAAGAAGTTATTAAAAATCTACGGCGCTAAACGCTCTATTACCCAATTATCAGCTTCTTTTTTATAAACAAACCGATCGTGTAATCGATTTTCTCTACCCTGCCAAAATTCAATGGTGTGTGGCACCACACGATAACCACCCCAAAAATCCGGCAAGGGTACTTCACCTTTGTTAAACTTGGCTTTCATAGATTCAAACTGAGTTAACAATACTTGTCTAGATGACAATTGTGAGGATTGATTAGATGCCCAAGCACCAAGCTGAGAATCTTTTGGACGTGAAGAAAAATACTTAATAGAATCAAACGTTGATATTTTTTCAACCACGCCAGAAATCTTTACTTGTCTTTCCAGGTCTAACCAAGGAAACAATAACGCCGCTTTTGGGTTACCTGTAATTTGTTTTGATTTCTTAGAATTATAATTAGTAAAAAATACAAACCCTTGCTCATCAAATGATTTTAATAATACAGTCCTAATACCAATTTCATCACTGTCTGCGGTAGCAAGGCTCATGGCATTTGGTATAGTCAACTCTGCTTGAGTTGCTTGCTCTATCCAGGCTTCAAATTGCACAAATGGATTGCTATTAAGCTCAGCACGCGTTAGACCATTACTAGTAAATTCACGTCTTAACTTTATCAGATCAACACTCATGCTTTAAAAGGGGAGGAACTTGTTTTTCTTAGCTTCGGTTAAATGATTTGAAATCAAATACTTAATCGGTGGAAAATGCTCTGCAAACTTAAGTACAAATCGTCTCACTTGTTTAATCACTGGTGCATCATTGGTAAATAAAGCCACAATACCATTGGTACCAAAAAACATCAATCGGGTTAAATTAATGTGCTTTTTCTCAAACAATTTAAGCAATGATGCTGAGCCAATATCTTGCCCATGAGCACAGGCCTCTTTAATTAATGTTGCTAAGATATCTTGCCCTCTTAAACCTAGATTAAACCCATGCGCAGTCACCGGGTGCATACCCACTGCCGCATCACCGATCAATGCAAAACGATTAGCAATAAAGGTTTGTGCATGTACAGCTACCAAAGGGTAAGAATGGCGTTCGCCCGATTGTGTCATTTGTCCCAATTCACCTCTAAAATCTTTTGTTATTTTGGCGTTAAAATCTGTCTCAGACATATCTAACATGGCTTGAGACTTATCTGTAGTGACAGTTAAAACAACAGAAGAGGCATTGCCCACCATTGGCAATAAAGCCAGAGTTTGTCCATAATCAAAGCATTCTAAGGCAATGTTGTTGTGTGTGTTCTCGTGCTCCATTTTGGTTACGATCATCACTTTAGAGAAATCTTTCATCAGTGCAGGTATGCCCATTTTACGACGAATGCTTGAAAAACGACTATCAGCTGCAATCACCAACTTGGCATTAATTGTAGTGCCATCAGCAAATAGTACGGCAGAATGATCTTCAAGATATTCCACATTGTCCACCATTGCTTCTGTCATTAAGGTGATATTATCAGCCTGCTTAACACGTTGATATAAAGCTTGTCGAACCTGGTAATTTGGCACTAAATAACCCAATGCCTCGATTGAAGAATCATCACTTTTAAAATTTAATAACGAAGGTGAGTCACCATCAAAAACTTTTGCCTCTTTTAAAGGTGCAACCTCTGCCTGATTGATCA
>OFCA01000088.1_pt1 | contig 12534 bp, 11 predicted proteins | sample 1520721 | NCBI WGS metagenome assembly OFCA01 (sample SAMEA3696450, study PRJEB22514) | metagenome | biome: water; feature: marine; material: hydrothermal vent | place: Pacific Ocean | collected 2014-08-16 | depth 1514 m
AACAAATTTCACAACGAATTTCTGAGCTAAGAATACAGGAAAAACATCTACATCCAAGAATTATCCAAATCTCATCAAGTATTGAATCACTTGAGCAACGAATTAGCCTAGTAAGGGAAAATTATTCTGGTGGTGAGCAAACTAGTGTTGCCAATGAACTTACTTTTCTAAATGAGAAAAAATCTTCATTGAATTCTGAAAGTAGTAGGATAGTGAAGGAATTGAGTGAGGCTGAGGCAAGCATATCTGTGGTGGAGGACAGGAAAAAACTTAGAAAGCAGGCACTTTTGGATGAACGGATTTCACTCGCTGGAGAAAAATCTGAATTGGATTCCGCTATTACCAAATTTAAGACAGAGGAAGATGAATCTGACGCAAAGTTAGTGAAACTGAGAGAGAGTGAGCAGGAATTAATTGCCACTTCAGGAACATCTGTATCTCAACTAACTGAATTTGATGTGAAGCTGGACGAAAGAAGAAAGAAAGAAAAGAAAGTTACAGATCTTATGGAGTCTATAACTCCAACAGAGGAAGTTCTTTCGTTTTCAGATGTAAAGTTTTTTCCTCCAACAAGACCATCAAAAATTGTTGCTGTGGGATTAAACTACAAAGCCCACGCCGAGGAAATGGGTAAACCTCTGCCAGAAGAACCCCTTCTCTTTATGAAACCTTCAACTGCTGTCATTGCAAACAAAATGAGAATATTCCTTCCAGAAATGTCCGAACGTGTAGATTACGAAGGGGAACTGGCAGTTGTAATCGGAAGAAAGTGCAGGAAAGTTACTCCTGAAGAAGCTCCAGATTACATTTTAGGATACTCGTGCTTTAACGATGTTACTGCAAGAGATCTCCAGCAGAAAGATGGTCAATACACGAGAGCAAAATCTTTTGACACATTTGCACCTTATGGTCCCTGGATATCAACTTCTGTGGATCCTTTAGATTTGAGAATAACGACGAGGGTCAACGGAGAGGTAAGACAGGAAGGCAGGACTTCGGATATGATTTTTTCACCTTTTGAGCTCGTTTCATTTATCTCCCGGATTATGACTCTCCTGCCTGGAGATGTTATCGTTACGGGAACTCCTCCTGGAGTAGGACCTTTGAATGATGGAGATAGAGTTGAGATTGAAATTGAAGGAATAGGAACTCTCATCAATTACGCTGTCAGGGAGAGAAAATGAAGGAGCTTGTGAAAGAAAAGGTAGAGTCTGCAATAAGAGAGATTTACGGTGAAGAGCTGGTTGGAGTTGTTGAAAGAGCCAGTTTTGAAAAACCAAAGAAAAAAGAGTATGGCGATTTTGCTACAAACGTTGCTTTTCTTCTTGCGAAAGAGCTGAGGCAGAAGCCGTTTTCCATTGCAAATGAACTCCTTGAAAAGCTTAAGTTAATGGAGGAGTTTGAAAAAGTAGAGGTTGCAGGTGGCGGGTTTATAAACTTTTTCTTCAGTCAGAACTTCTACGTGGAAATTTTGAAGAAAGTTCTTCATGAGGATTTCTACCTATCTGATACTGGAAAGTGTGAAAGAGTTCTTCTTGAATATGTTTCAGCAAATCCTACGGGTCCTCTTCACGTTGGTCATGGAAGGGGAGCTGTTGTTGGTGATGTCCTCTATCGGGTGATGAAGCTCACCGGTTATAAACCTGAGAGGGAGTTCTACATAAACGATGCAGGAAGGCAGATAAAGCTTCTTGGAGTTTCTATATATGCTCGAATGAAAGAGCTTTCGGGTGAAGAGTATCCATTCCCGGAAGATGGTTACAGGGGAGAATACATCGTTGAAGTTGCTGAGAAACTTTTGGAGTTGAAGCCAAATATTCTCTCTCTACCCGAAGAAGAAGCTGTTGAAATAGCAGCACAGTTTGGAAAAGAGGAACTTCTAAAGGAAATCCAGAAAGACTTGAAGGACTTGAAGGTTGAGTTTGACATCTGGTTCAGTGAGAAAAGTCTTTACGAAAAAGGAGAAGTTGAAAGAGTATTAAAGCTTCTTGAAGAGAAAGGGCTCATTTACGAAAAAGATGGAGCTCTCTGGCTCAAAACCACACTGTTTGGAGACGATAAGGATAGGGTTGTAAGGCGTTCAAACGGAGAGTATACCTACTTTGCATCGGACATTGCCTACCACTACAACAAAATAGAGAGAGGCTACGATAGAGCAGTTGATGTCTGGGGGGCAGATCACCACGGTTATATTCCAAGGGTAAAGGCGGCAATTCAGGCGCTTGGAAAAGAGCCGGACTGGCTTGAGGTAGTTCTCGTCCAGCTTGTGAAACTCTTTAAGAATGGTGAAGAAGTTAAAATGTCAAAGAGGGCAGGAAACTTTGTAACCCTCAGGTGGCTTATGGATGAAGTTGGTGTTGATGCTGTAAGATTTTTCTTCCTCCTTAAAAGACATGATACGCCCCTTGATTTTGACATAGACCTTGCCCTCTCCACAAAGAACGAAAACCCCGTCTATTACGTTCAGTACGCCCATGCAAGGCTCTGCAGTATCCTTGATAAGGCAAAGGAGCGTGGATTTTCCCCATCTGAAGAAAACCTTGAACTTTTATCCTCTGAAGAGGAGAGGGAGCTAATAGCTGGATGTTACAGCTTGAAGTATGAGCTTGAACTGGTAGCAAAAAGGAGGGAACCTCACAGGCTTACCTATTACCTCATTGATCTTGCATCAAAACTTCACAGGTTTTACAACAAACATAGAGTAATTGATGAAGAGAATAGAGAACTTTCCAGTGCAAGACTTGCACTGATAGAGGCTGTTAGAAAAACAATCAATCTTGGTCTTGATATTCTTAACGTAGCAGCTCCAAGGAGGATGTGATGGAAGGGGATAGGAAGTTTCAGTACATTTTAATGGCTGCAGCTATCGTTATATTTGGTTTCTCCTACATAGTCGGGTACTTTGTGGGAAAAGAGGCAGGTTTTGAAGAAGCTAAACAGAAGTTCGATATTGAAAAGCAAAAACTTCTGAAGACAATTGCAACTCTAAGTCCTGTATCTCAGCCGAGAGTTGAAAACAAAGTTTATGTGGTGGATAAAACAGTAGAAGAAGGAAGCGAGAATGTTACTGATGATGGTACACAGAAAGAAGCTGTTAAGGAAGAAAAAACTTCCTTAGAACAGAAAACTCAAACTTATGAAGAAATTGCAGAAGAGAAAGTTACTGGTAAAGCCCAGAAACAAGAAAAAGAAGAGGTTTTTGCCAGACAAATTGAAAGAAAAGAGACTGCACTTATCAAAGAAGGGGATTATTATCTTCAGGTTGGTGTTTTTAGAAATAGAGCTAATGCCATCAAGCTGGCATCTCAGCTAAAAGAAAAAGGATTTAAGACAAAAACTCTGTTTACTAATAACTATACTATTGTCATTGTTGGATATTTTGAACACAAAAATGAAGCACTTGTAGCTAAGAAGTTGCTAAGAAAATTCGGATATGACTCTATCTTGAAGAGGAGGAAGTAGGTTGATAGATACCCATGCCCATCTTCACTTTCCTCAGTTTGATAGCGACAGAGAAGAAGTAATAAAGGAATGTGAAGATAAGCTTGATGCTGTTATTACCGTTGGTGGTGATTTAGAGGATAGTAAGAAAGCTATAGAAGTTGCTGAATCGAGCAAGAAAATTTACGCTACAGTTGGAATTCATCCCCATGAAGCAAAAGACTACTCTGAGAAAGATTATGAAAAAATAATAGAACTTGCTAAAAGTTCTCCAAAGGTTGTTGCTCTTGGAGAAATGGGACTTGATTTCTACAGGAACCTCTCTCCAGAGGAGAAGCAGTACGAAATCTTTGAAATGCAGGTTGAAGCTCCAAGAGAGCTAAATCTTCCGGTTGTTATCCATTCAAGGAACGCAGCAAAAGAGACGGCAGATTTTATAAGAATGAAATTTAAGGGAGTTAGAGGAGTCCTTCATTGTTTCAGTGGAGAGAAGGAGCTCCTTAAAGTTGCTCTGGATGAAGGACTTTACATCTCCTACGCTGGAATTGTTACCTATCCAAAGAACAGCGAACTGAGAGAAACATTAAAGTATGTTCCAAGTTCAAGGCTGTTGATAGAAACAGACTCTCCTTACCTTGCTCCCCAGCCGGTTAGAGGAAAGCGAAACAAACCAACTTACGTTGCCTACGTCGCAATGACGATTGCAAAAGAGTTAGGACTCAACTTTACAGACGTCGATAGAATTACCACTGTGAATGCTAAGAGGTTATTTGGTTTGCCTCTTATAGAGGAAGAAAAAAAAGAGCGTCTGGTCTATACGGTTGGGAATAGACTATACATCAACCTTACCTCAAAATGTCCCTGTGACTGTAAGTTTTGTTTTAGAGGGAGTGAAGATTTCATTCTTGGCTACAACATGAATCTGAAGAGAGAGCCGATTCCGGAAGAGTACATGTATAGGATTAAGAATCCTGGAATCTACGACGAAGTTGTTTTCTGTGGCTATGGAGAACCTTTTGAAAGGTTTGAGACTTTAAAAAAAGTTGCAGAGTGGCTCAAGAAAATGGGGGCAAAGTTTGTAAGAGTTGATACGTGTGGTCTCGGATACCTTATAATTGGAAGAGATGACATTCTTGATGAGCTGAAGGGTCTTATTGATGCCTTCAACGTTAGTGTTAACGCTTCGAATCCAGAGGAGTATTATCGTATCGTTAAACCGAAGTTTGGAAGAGGAAGCTGGGAATCTCTTTTGAAGTTCATAAAGGATGCGAAAGAAAAGGGGTTCAGAGTGGTTGTTTCTGCTGTTAACTATCCAGGTTTTGATGAAGAAGCGTTTGAAAAATTTGCGAAAGAGATTGATGTTGAGTTTAAAATCCGAAATTTTAAGAGGTTTAAGAGATGGGAAGAGTAGCTCGTTTTGCAGTTTCAATAGATGAAAAACTACTTGAAAGATTTGACCAGTACATCGAAAAGAAAGGGTACGTTAGTCGTTCAGAAGCTGTGAGAGATTTGATCAGGAACGCTCTTATAGAGGAATCCATAGGAGAAGACAGGGACGTTTTTGGTACCATAACCATAGTTTACGACCATCATCAAAAAGAGCTTGCTGAAAAGATAACAGATATACAACACGGGTATTTGAAGAACATAATTTCCACAATGCACATACACGTTGACCACCACCACTGCCTCGAAACGATTGCAGTAAAAGGGAAAGCAAGTGTAGTTAGAGAGTTAGCAGACAAAATAATTACTCTGAAAGGGGTGAAGCACGGGAAGTTGGTTGTTACGGGGATTGAACCTTGAACTCTTTCATTTGCAGGCTATATTGGACGGCGGAAATCAAATGAAGGAGGTTTCTAATGGCTGGACACTCTAAATGGGCGAACATTAAACATAGAAAGGCTGCTCAGGATGCAAAACGTGGAAAGGTATATACAAAGCTTGCAAGGGAAATTACCGTTGCAGCAAGAGAAGGTGGTGGGGACCCTGAATTCAACCCAAGACTCAGGGCTGCAATAGAGAAAGCTAAGAAGTTCAACATGCCAAAGGAAAACATAGAGAGAGCAATAAAGAGAGGAACGGGTGAAATCGCAGGAGAAATTTACGAAGAGGTTACATACGAAGGTTACGGTCCTGGTGGAGTTGCTATCATTGTAAAGTGTTTGACAGACAACAGAAATAGAACAGCGTCTGAAGTGAGACATGCCTTTTCAAAGCACGGTGGAAACCTTGGTACTTCCGGTTGCGTTTCCTGGATGTTTGAGAGAAAAGGTGTAATAACAGTTCCAGCTGAAAAGTACGATGAAGATACAGTAATGATGGCTGCGATTGAAGCAGGAGCGGATGATGTGGTAAGAGAGGACGGACAGTTTGTTATCTATACTCAGCCACAGGATCTGGAAGATGTGAGGAAAGCTGTTCTTGATGCAGGTATTGAAATAGAGGAAGCAAAACTTGACCTCATTCCACAAAATACAACAAGGGTTGAAGGAGAAACTGCTCTTAAAGTTCTCAAGCTTCTTGAGGTACTTGAGGATCTTGATGATGTTCAGGAAGTTTACTCCAACTTTGATATGCCTGAAGAGGTTATGAATAATGCATAGATTTTTCTCCTGCTTTTTTACTACTCTTTTAGCAGGAGCTTTTTGTGGAGCTCTGGAAGTGTCTGGAGCTCCCGCTGACTCCATAGTAACTACTGTTGAAAAAGAATCTGCACTTCTCTTTAAAACCAGCATTTCAAAAAAGGAGCAACTTCCAGAAACAGAACTCTCTATTCCTTGGGATAAACCCTCGTTCCAGTTCTGGCTCTCCTACTACAAGAACAGATGGAATAGAATGAAGCTCATCTCGCAGATTGATAACTTTAAGGTTTTCTATCCAACTATCAAAAAGATCTTTGAAAGAGAGGGAGTTCCAGAAGATCTTGTTTTTCTTGCCATTGTGGAGAGCAATGGTGATCCCTCTGCGGTATCAAGAGCCGGTGCAGCCGGTCTGTGGCAACTGATGCGGGGAACGGCAAGGCTCTACGGCTTGAAGGTAAACTGGTACATTGATGAGAGATTTGATGTTGAAAAGTCAACCGTAGCAGCTGCAAAATATTTGAAGTATCTTTATTCCCTCTTTGGCAGATGGGATCTTGCAATAGCAGCGTACAACGCTGGTCCCGGAACAATTTTCAAAAGGCTCAAGGCACTTGGCGCAGATCACTTCTGGGATCTAACAAAGCTTCCAAACGAAACTCTTAACTACGTTCCAAAGTTCTATGCAGTTCTCTCTTTTATCAAAGAAAAGAACTTATTCGAAAATGGCAGGAATTCAGTATCCCTCGTAAAGATAAAGGTTTTATCCAAAACCTCTCTTTACCAGATTTCCAGGAAGTTAAAAGTCCCTTACCACATAGCAAAGAAGTTCAACCGTCAGTACAGAAAGAGAGTGGTTCCAGCCGGTCACTACGTTTACGTTCCTTCAAATTTTGTAAAGAAGACAGACATTCTCAAATATGTAGATTCATCAAAAATTTACGTTTATGTTCCAAGGAAAAGGGAAAAGATTATTTCAATTGCAAGACGTTTTGGTGTGGATGCAAAACTGATAAAAGAGATAAACAGACTTAAAAGAACTGTAGTTTACAGGGGACAACCTATTCTGATTGTTAAGAGAGATTACGGAAGGGAAGAGATTGCCGATGGGAAAAGTTAAAGAGACAGATACAGTAATTCTCTACGATCCAGAGAAGGAAAAAAAATACTTTTTAAATCTTTCTCTTGCAAAGGGGAAGTTTAATACCGATAAAGGAGAAATAGATCTTTCTACTATCCCATCCAGAAAGTACGGCTCACTAATTGAGACCCATAAAGGCTTTAAATATGTTATTTTGCCTTGCACCCTTTACGATTTCATCATGTTTAAACTCAACAGGCTTACCCAGATAGTCTATCCAAAGGATTCAGCCTACATAGCACTAAGGTTGAACGTTAAGCCCGGTGATCTAATTGTTGAGAGCGGCATAGGAAGTGGAGCTATGACTGCCGTCTTTGCACACATTGTTGGTGATACAGGGAAAGTTGTAAGCTACGAGAGAAGGGAAGAGTTCATAAAGAATGCCCTTTCTAACCTCAGGAAACTTGGGCTTGATCACAGAGTTGATGTGAAGCACAGAGATATTGAAGAAGGTTTTGACGAGACGGAAGCTGATGCTGTTTTCTTAGATGTTAGAGAACCCTGGCTTTACATAGATAAAGCTTATAGAGCTTTAAAAACGGGGAACATGCTGGGTATTCTTGTCCCGACTGTAAACCAGGTGATTGAAGTTCTGAAAAAGTTAGAAGAATTACCTTTCATGGATATAGAGGTTTCTGAGATACTTCTCAGGAAATATAAGATAGTCCCTGAGAGGTTAAGACCGGAAGACAGAATGCCTGCCCATACTGCTTACCTTATTTTTGCCAGAAAACTACCTGAAGAGATAGAGGTTTAGATGGAGGTTTTAGAACTTTTACATAAATCGGGAATTATAGGTTATATTCTCTTCTTTCTTTCAGTTATTTCTGTTGCTATCATCATAGAGAAACTCTTGATTCTTCGCCTTTCAAAGCTTGTTCCCAAAGAGGATTTACGGCTTATAGTTGACTTTTTAAGTGAGGGAAGTATTGGAGATGCTGTAGAGCTCTGTAAGAAAAGAAAGAGTTTTCTTTCCTCCATAATTCTTAATGCTCTGAAAAACATAGGAGAACCGACAAAAGATAACTTCCTCCATGCATTCGAGGTAACAGCCAAAAGGAAGTTTATGGAGCTTGAGAGAGGTATGCCTCTACTTGCAACAATAGCAGCTGTTTCTCCCCTTTTAGGACTTGTAGGAACAGTCCTTGGAATGATTAAGATATTTGGAGTCCTAACAGCAGGCAGTACTTCAATCGGAAATCCCCAACAGTTATCTGCAGGGATGGCAGAAGCACTTCTCACAACAGTTTTTGGTCTTCTTGTTGCCATTCCTGCGGTTATCATGTACAACCTCTTTCAGAGAAAACTGGATAAGATAGCAGCCGAAATTGAATCTGCAGGAGTCTTAATAGCCAACAACTTTAAAGCCCTTAAATCAACTAAGTGAACTTTATTCTTCACGAACTCTCTCATAAATCCAAAATTTGATAAAGCAGAATCGAAAGCTGATGTTTTCATTACTGTTGATAAACGATTTTTGAAAAAAGCCCTGCAAGTGCCTAATTTAAAAATTAAAGTTTTCAATCCGATCGACTTCTGGAGGTATTATGTCGGTTCAGGAAATTAATGATCTTGAAGTTATCAGGCGAGGTTACAAAGCTTTGATAGATGAGTTAGGAATCGTCGGTTTCATAAGATTTGTTCGTCTCACACGGGGAGGGAAAGGAAACTGGACAGAAGAAAGAGAGGAATTTAGAAAGCGGTTTGAAGGTAAGAGTGCCGAGGAAATTGCAAAAATCGTTAAATTAATTGTTAAAAACGGCTACCAGGAAGAGCAGAACAGAAAGGTTTAAGGGAACTTAAGTAATGGGTAGTGGAAGTAACATTTCTTTAAGGACGGTAGCTAAGGTTCTTTCTGCTCTTGAAGTTGATGCAAGGCTGGTTTTGGATAAAAGAGAAGTTAAAGAAAAAATTTAATGGAGTTTGAGTAATGGTTAAAAGTTACGAAGAAATAGAAAAGCTTTTGAGTGAACATAGAAAGGAGTTAGAAGAAAAATTTGGAGTTATTCACATAGGTGTATTTGGTTCTTTTGGCACAAATGAACAAAGAGAAGAGAGCGATGTAGATTTAATAGTTAAAATAGATAGAAAAAAGGATAGTTATAGAAATACTCTAAAGCTAAAAGAATACCTTGAGTCTCTCTTAGGCAGGAAAGTTGACATTATTAAGGAAAAAGTTCTGGAGCGGGGTGTCTTACCAACATTCGCTAAGAATATAGAAAGGAGTTTTAAAGGTGTCTTCTAATAATCTGCCATCTGAGAAAATAAAAGGTTACTTTGAAAGAATTGTTCGAGATTGCTTGAAAGTTTTAAGGCGTATCGAGGGAATTGAAAAGAAAAGGTTTGTAGAAAGTGATGTTATTGAAGCTATTGGCAAAAAATACAAACCTATCCTTAGGAAAAACAACATAGATGAAAATAACAGTAGTAATTCCGTTTAATAGATATAAACTTCTACGGTGAAGGATGGTAAGCGAAGCAAAAGTTCATGAAAAGATAGAGAGAAAACTCCAGTCTATTGGTTGGGAAAAACTTTCTGAGGAGTTTTTTAGAGAACATCAGCTAATAGAGAACTACATAATTGAGGAACTCTTTCTTCAGCAGGTTGAAAAACTGAACAGGGAAATTCTTGATAAGTTCAGTCTTGAGGAAAGAAATAAAGTTCTTCAGAAAGTTAAAAGTGTTATTCTTAATGAAAACAACCCTGTGAAAGTTCTGGAATATCTGAAAAGTGGTATTAATGTTCAGAGCTCCAGAAAGAAAACCTTCAGACTGAAATTGATAGACCATGAAAACCCTGCAAATAACCTGTATAACTACGGACACGAGACCCTATTTAAGGGAAATCCTATGGGTTCAAAACCGGACTTTACTCTATTTATCAACGGTATTCCCATTGTAATCATTGAGGCGAAAAGGGAGTTTGCAGATTACGATACCTGCTTGGAAGCGGTTAAAGACATAAAAGAGTACGAAAAGAGAAGTCCTAAGCTTTTTAATTTCGTCCAGTTTGGCATTGCCTACGGAGATGAGAAAAAATATATGGCAACTCTTCCTAATTCTGAAAAGAGAGAAATAAAGAAGAAAATAGAAATCTGGAAAAATCAGGAAAAGATAGAAGATATATTCCATCTCTTAGAGCCTTTTAGAGTTACCGAGATTGTTGGAGATTTCATCTATTTTATGAAGGATAGACTGGGAAACCTCTTTAAGATTGTTCCAAGGTACATTCAGTACAATGCTGTAAAGAGAGCTCTACAGAGAATAGAAAGTTATCTAAATGAAAACGGAGAAAAGAGTAAAGGACTGATCTGGCACTGGCAGGGTTCTGGAAAGAGTTATGAGATTTTCTACCTTGCAGAAATTTTCATTAAGCGATTTAAAGAAAGATATCCTCACGTTTTCATAGTGGTTGATAGAAATGATCTTGAAAAACAGATGGATGAAGAATTATTTCTTGCAGTTCAGGGCGCTGAAAGTAGTTCTCTCTACAGGAAAGTAGAAAGTATAAACAGGTTAAAGGAGATTCTGAGAAATATAAAAGAGCAGGAGAAAAATCCTAATTTGACTTTCCGCGGTATTTACCTTGTTATGGCTCATAAATTCAGAAAAGAGGTTTATGAAGAACTATTTGAAGAAATTGGAAGTATAGAGAAGAAAGAGGTTTTAATTCTAAGGGATGAAGCTCACCGGACAGAATACGGGACTCTTGGAGCAGTTAGAAATGCTGTTTTCAAGAATGCCCTACGGTTTGGTTTTACAGGGACTCCAGTTTATAGAGGGGAGAGAAATACTTTCAGAGAGTTTGCTTATCCAGAAAAAGGAGAGTTTTACTTAGATAAGTTTTTCATAGAGGATTCACTAAGGGACAGATTTACCGTTCCGATGGTCTGGAGACCTGTTATTTTGAAGAATATCTACTTCCAGCTAAGTGAAGAGGAAATTAAAAAAGAAATAGCAAAGTTTGGTATCTATGGAGAAGAGGTAACACCGTCGGAAGTAAGGGAAAAGATAACTCCGGCTGACATACTTAGTAGCGAGAACAGAATAAAGGAAGCCTGCCGCTATATAGCGGAAAATATTGAGGAAGATACAGAAGCCTTTAGATTTAAAGCTTTTGTTGTTGCAAACTGTAGAAAAGCCTGTGTTCTTTACAAGAAGTATTTGGATGAATTCCTGTCTGAAAAGTTTGGGGAGGAAGCAAGAAAGTGGTCAGAAATTGTAATGACCTATTTCCCTGGCAATGAGAAAGAGAAGGTAGTAGAAGATTACAGAATTAACCTTGAAAACCGGTACGGCAAAGATTGGCAGAAGATAAACGACAGATTGAAAAACGTTTTCAAAGAGGAAGGAAAAGAACCCAGGATCCTGATAGTTACGGATATGCTTCTTACTGGTTACGATGTTCCTATTCTGAAAGTTATGTACCTTGATAAGCTAATGTATGATCACAAACTTCTTCAGACCTGTGCAAGGACAAACAGACCGTTTGCTGGAAAAAGAGCTGGACTTATAGTCGATATGACTGGAGTTTTAATTAAAAGCTATAGGGATGCTATTAGCAGGTATAACCTTTTTGAAGATGAGGAAGTAAAGAAAGACCTTGAGAGGAATCTTTTTAGAGATGTTGAGGAGCTCTGGGAGAGCTTTCTGTTAAAGTATGACGAATCAAAAAGACTCTTTGAAGAGATAACAGGAATCAACTGGGATAAATTTTCTGAGCTCTTGAACAGTGGGAGTATGGAAAGAGAAGAGTTTAACAGGATTGTAAGTTCTATATCACTTAATTCTAACGTTGAAAACTTTCTAAGACTTTCTAAGGATGCTATTGAACTCTTTAAAGCTGTAGGTTCATATTCTGAAAAGCTAAGATATATTGAGAATGTTGAATGGTTGAAAATTATCCTTTATTCTGTAAGGAAAAAGCAGCGTCCGAAAAGAACGGGAATTCCATGGAATGAAATCAAGAGGGAGATTCTTTCAAAGCTCTCCTTTGATCCTTTTGAAGAGAAAAAGGAGGTAGTTTTTGACGAAAAAGAGCTTGATAAACTAAAGACTAAAAAGAGTATCCATGTCATCGTAGCGGACTTACTCTTTCATCTTATTGAAGAAACAGAGGAAGGAAAATCTCCAATCCACCGGGAAATCTACAAAAGGCTCGTTGAACTGAAAGAGAAGTTCCTGAGCAAACAGATGAGATCGGAAGAGCTTTTAAAAGAGTTAACTAAATACGGAAAAAGAATTGATGAGTATGAAAGAGAAACGTTTAAGTTATCTAAGGTTGAAAGGATAGTTTATAACTTAAAATACTTCCTCCAAGGTCACAAGGTTAGCTTTGAAGAAACTACCAGAGTCCTGAGTAGCCTGGAG
>OFCA01000096.1_pt1 | contig 12073 bp, 6 predicted proteins | sample 1520721 | NCBI WGS metagenome assembly OFCA01 (sample SAMEA3696450, study PRJEB22514) | metagenome | biome: water; feature: marine; material: hydrothermal vent | place: Pacific Ocean | collected 2014-08-16 | depth 1514 m
TTCGTGTATCTGGAATAATATATCAAAAATTTCTAACGCCCTTTCATGTTTTCCTAACTCTGCTAATTCCATTCCCTTATGAAAAAATGCATCCATATGTTTTGGGTGTTTACGATATATGTTTTCAAAACAGTTTAAGGCTTCTTCATGTTTTTTCATCTTTCCTAATACTACGCCTCTGTAAAATGCTGTATTTACATTCCCTGAATCACATTTTATTGCTTCATCTAAATTTCGTATTGCTTCTTCATGTTGTAATAACTTGTCATAGAGCACCCCCTTATTGTAATGTGCAGCCGCATATTTTGGGTCTATTTCTATAGCTTTATTGTAATATTCTAACGCATCATCTGTATTACCAAGTTCTGCTAGTGCGATACCTCTGTTGTTAATTGCAGCAATGTGCTTTGGATTAATCTCAAGTACTTTGTCAAAACATGTAATCGCATCTTGATATTTTCTTAATTGATTTAATGCAATACCTTGATTATACAACGCATCAATATTTTTTGGATCCCGTTTTATGATTTTTTTGAAAAATGATATTGCAGACTTTGGTTCTCGTTTTTCCATAAATGACATCGCCTGATATAATAAATCCTCAGTTTTTTCTTTACTGGCAAAAAATATCATGATGATCAGTTTTGTTACGGTAATTTATTTTTTAAACTTTGTAAGAAATTTATCAGTAGATTTTGCTATAGCATTAATATCAGATTTTGTATGAGCATCTGAATATGCACCTAATTTTCCTGGCAAAAAGAATATCCCATCATTTGCAATCATATGAAAATGATAATCATGTAATTTTTTTGTATTACATTTTGCTGCATCAGTTGCATTATTAATTTTATATATTGAATCATTCAAAAAGTGCGTTAAAAACAATGAACCAATTCCAGTTGTGATTACACTTCCACCAAATTTTTTATCAAGCATTTTTCTAGTTTCAACTCCAAAATTATTTAATTTATTATAAAGTAAATTACCTTTATTTTTGATTATAGTAAGCATTGTACTACCTGCCATCATAGTCAAAGGATTTGCAGAAAATGTTCCACCGCCAATATACGCACGCTCTGTTTTTGAGAATATTGATGTACTTGCATATTTCATTAGTTCATTTTTACCACAAATAACACCAATTGGAAACCCACCACCAACTATTTTTCCAAGAGTTACCAAATCAGGGTCAAGTTTCATCGTATTGTAAAGACAGCCAAATCTAAATCTAAAACCAGTAACAATTTCATCCAGAATGAATAATATGTTATTTTTATGGCAAAATTCTTGTATACATAACAAGTATTCCTTTGTAGCAGGAATACATCCACCACCACCTAAAACTGGTTCAATAATAACAGCCGCCAAATCATTTTTTTTCATTTTCAAAATTTTAACTGATTTTTCTAAATTATTGTAAGGTAATGATATTATGTGCTTTTCATCAGTTAGACCACTACTCTCAGACTTACGGAATGGCCAATTGACTGTTTTAAGTAAATCCGTAGTATAACCATGCCATCCACCATCAATTTTGGCAATTGTTTTTCTTTTTGTTATTGTTCTAGCAAGCCTAACAGCATACATAGTAGCCTCTGTTCCAGTTGATGCATATCTAATTTTTTCCGCAACAGGTACAGCCTTTGAAATTTTTTCCGACAGTTCGATCGAATTTTTATTTAATGTTCCATGCATCCAATCATAACTCAACTGTTTTTTTATTTGACTGACTATTTTTTTCTGTGCATGTCCTAAAATTAAACTCCAATGACCCATCCAATAATCAACATATTTGTTTGAATCCACATCAATCAGGAATTTACGATTTGCTGATTTAGTCACAAATGGATATGGTTCAAAGAATCGAATATTATGGTGTACACCATCTACATGGTATTTTTTAGATTTTTCAAAAAGTTTGGCTGATTTTCCAGTTTTTAACCTGTAAGTTTTTGCATCTTCCATTCTAATCATCCTTTTATATTGAATATATTATTGATCGAAAAGCTATGTATTTTCTGTTTAGTTTTTGTACAGTTTATAAGTACATCTAACATCAAAGTTTTCGCATACGTAACGCAAGAGCGGCGCTTGTGATGAAGTATGGTATTGAGCCATTTTATGACTCACAAGCCTCCAGTTACGCATACAAAATGAGGATTTGACAAACTGTTCAAATCTGAAATGTGAAGATTAGTGCATTCCGTCAATTTCAATAATTAAACTGAAAATACTTCAGAAGATCCAGGAATCCGGTTGATCCTGCCGGACCTGACTGCTATCGGATTGATACTAAGCCATGCGAGTCTTTGCAGTAATGCAAGGCATACGGCTCAGTAACACGTAGTCAACTTACCCTATGGACGAGGATAATCTCGGGAAACTGAGCATAATACTCGATAGATCATAATGCCTGGAATGGTTTATGGTTGAAATGATTCGTCGCCATAGGATGGGACTGCGGCCTATCAGCTTGTTGGTGAGGTAATGGCCCACCAAGGCGATTACAGGTACGGGCTCTGAGAGGAGAAGCCCGGAGATGGGTACTGAGACAAGGACCCAGGCCCTATGGGGCGCAGCAGGCGAGAAAACTTTGCAATGTGCGAAAGCACGACAAGGTTAATCCGAGTGATTTCTGCTAAAGAAATCTTTTGCAAGTCATAAAACCACTAGTGAATAAGGGGTGGGCAAGTTCTGGTGTCAGCCGCCGCGGTAAAACCAGCACCTCAAGTGGTCAGGAGGATTATTGGGCCTAAAGCATCCGTAGCCGGCTCTGTAAGTTTTCGGTTAAATCCATGTGCTCAACGCATGGGCTGCCGAAAATACTGCATAGCTAGGGAGTGGGAGAGGTAGACGGTACTCAGTAGGAAGGGGTAAAATCCTTTGATCTATTGATGACCACCTGTGGCGAAGGCGGTCTACCAGAACACGTTCGACGGTGAGGGATGAAAGCTGGGGGAGCAAACCGGATTAGATACCCGGGTAGTCCCAGCTGTAAACGATGCAGACTCGATGATGCATTGGCATATAGCCAGTGCAGTGTCGCAGGGAAGCCGTTAAGTCTGCCGCCTGGGAAGTACGTACGCAAGTATGAAACTTAAAGGAATTGGCGGGGGAGCACCACAAGGGGTGAAGCCTGCGGTTCAATTGGAGTCAACGCCAGAAATCTTACCCGGAGAGACAGCAGAATGAAGGTCAAGCTGAAGACTTTACCAGACAAGCTGAGAGGTGGTGCATGGCCGTCGCCAGCTCGTGCCGTGAGATGTCCTGTTAAGTCAGGTAACGAGCGAGATCCCTGCCACTAGTTGCTATCATTATTCTCAGGAATAGTGGGGCGAATTAGTGGGACTGCCGTTGTTAAAACGGAGGAAGGAAGGGGCTACGGCAGGTCAGTATGCCCCGAAACTCTGGGGCCACACGCGGGCTGCAATGGTAGCGACAATGAGCTCCAAACTCGAAAGAGAGTGGCAATCTCTAAACGCTACCACAGTTATGACTGAGGGCTGTAACTCGCCCTCACGAATATGGAATCCCTAGTAACTGCGTGTCATTACCGCGCGGTGAATACGTCCCTGCTCCTTGCACACACCGCCCGTCGTTTCATCGAAGTTTGCTTTTAGTGAGGTGATGTTTTATTGGCATTATCGAACTTGAGGTAAGTGACGAGGGAAAAGTCGTAACAAGGTGACCGTAGGGGAACCTGCGGTCGGATCACCTCCTTAGAAAGAATTACGGAAAGCACATAATCTTTGCATCACCATCGATGCAATACATCATGAAAATGATGTATGAAGGATGTAGCGGGTCTCCACCGGGGGCTTGCAATGATCGTCATGTATAGTCGTGTATTATGTGGCCGTATATGCTGGTGTAAAGACGCCAGTAAGTGGATTGCTAGGCTTGAGAAGAGATGAAGGACGTGGCAAGCTGCGATAAGCCCGGGGTAGGCGCACGCGACCTTTGATCCCGGGATGTCCGAATGAGAATCTTGTTTTTTAAACACTCCGTTGCAATGGCGGCGGAGATCGAACCGTCGGAATTGAAGCATCTTAGTACGACGAGGAAAAGAAATCAATTGAGATTTCCCAAGTAGTGGCGAACGAAACGGAAATAGCCCAAACTGAATCTGTTATGGTAACATAACAGAGATGTGGTGTTTTGGTTATGATATTACGATCCTAGAATACAGCTGAAGTGTTCTGGAACGTACCGGCGAAGTGGGTGATACCCCCGTAAGCGAAGTAATATAGGATCTTATCATGACCCGAGTAATTGTCCTTGGCAGTGGGCAGTGAATATAGGTGAAAGTAGTATCTTAGGCTAAATATCTCTCAAGACCGATAGTGTACTAGTACCGTGAGGGAAAGCTGAAAAGTACCCCGGAAGGGGGCTGAAAAGTGCATGAAACTTATTGGTTACAGACGTGCATGGCATGAAAGGTGATTTTTTCATACTGGAGGTTCTAGCAATAGAGCTAAAGGTTTGGAGGTCAAATCATCAGTGTCATGCGTTCCGTCTCGAAACACGGGCCAGGGAGCTTATTGTCATGGCAAGTCTAAGCCCTTAAAGGTGAAGACGAAGGGAAACCGAGTTCTCGCAACTTTTGTGAGGAGAAGCGTGTGAAAGTGCGTTGAGTCATGGCGGTAAGGCTAGAAGCCAGTCGATCTATTCCTGAGCAAGCTGAAGGTGGGCGAAAGCCCGCTGGAAGGCTGTAGCAGTTCTGACGTGCAAATCGTTTGTGTGACTTGGGAATAGGGGTCAAGAACCAATCTAGACTGGCGATCGCTAGTTCCAACCGAAGCGTCTCGCAGGGCGTCCTCTGTGGAGATAGCATTTCCTGTAGAGCACTGATCTTTTGGTATGGGGGAGAAATCCCTCGCCATCATTTCAAACTCCGAATGGATATGCATCGTAGAAGCAGGGAGACGGGTTCGTGTGACGTAAGGTTCACGACCGAAAGGGGTTTAACCCAGACTAAAGTTAAGGTCCCTAAATTTTTGCTAAGTGTCAAGCCAAAGGGCGTGTTCGCGCCAAGACAGCAGGGAGGTAAGCTCAGAAGCAGCTATCCTTTAAAAAGTGTGTAACAACTTACCTGCCGAGCGTGAGCGCCCCGAAAACGGACGGGGCTAAAGCAAAGTACCGATACTTTAGATACTTGTACATTTACAAGTCATGGTAGGTTGGCGTAGTGATTGGGTCGAAGCAGGGCAGTGATGTCCTGTGGACCGATTTCTATTGCAGATCCTGGTGGCAGTAACAGCATAGTAGAGTGAGAAACTCTACCACCGCAAGCGCAAGGGTTTCCAGGCAATGCGTTATCAGCCTGGAGTTAGTCGATCCTAAGAATTACCTCAACAGAGTAATTCGAATGGGAAACTGGTTAATATTCCAGTACCTTGCTTACACGTTATTATCTATATGAATTGCTTCTAGATAGGGGATGTAGAACTATCGTTTTATCTAACTGTTTGAGATTCGGGGAGTGTCGTAATGACGAGAACTGAATCGAGGCAGGAATGGCTCTGCGTTAGCAGAGTTTTCTCAACTCCAGGAGACCATGAAAGATCATATAGAGAGTGTTAGCAAGTTCGTACCGAGAACCGACACAGGTGCGCTGGCTTAGAAAGCTAAGGTGCTACGGGTATACCGTATGGCGAGGGAATTCGGCAAATTAGTCCTGTAGCTTAGGTATAAGGGATGCCTGCTGTTTTAATGAGGAATTGGGACAGCAGGTTGCAATGACTAGGGGGTTCCGACTGTTTAATAAAAACACAGGTGACTGCTAGTCCGAAAGGATTTGTATAGTCACTGAATCCTGGCCGGTGCAGGTACCTAAAACTTGGGTTCAACCGAGCTAAGGGCCTGTTAACGCCGGGAGTAACTCTGACTCTCTTAAGGTAGCCAAATGCCTTGTCGGGTAAGTTCCGACGCGCATGAATGGAACAACGAGAGCCCCACTGTCCCCGCCTACAACCCGGTGAAGCCACATAAGGTGGACGAACAGTCCATCATCTTCCATCGGGGAGAGAAGACCCCGTGGAGTTTTACTGCAGCTTGTGCTTGTAGTATAGTACGAATTACATAGTGTATCTGGTAGCCATGCCTGAATTTCTTTGGGAATTCAGTGAAGCGACGATGTAACACCAGATTATTCTTGCAGTACTTCTTATCTGATGCAAATCAGAAACAGGTGCAGGTAGGCAGTTCGGCTGGGGCGGCACCCCTTTGAAAAGATATCAAAGGGGCCCAAAGTTTAGTTCAAACGGGTCAGAAATCCGTTGAAGAGGGCAAAGCCAAAAACTAGACTGACAGGATTTCCAAACGCACGGAATTCTGAGACGAAAGTCTGGCTTAGCGATCCTTCGTGTGCCCACTATTGGGGCCCGGAGGTGACAGAAAAATTACCCCAGGGATAACAGGCTCGTCGCGGGCGAGAGCTCCTATCGACCCCGCGGTTTGGTACCTCGATGTCGGCTTTTCCTATCCTGGTCCTGCAGCAGGGGCCAAGGGTGAGGCTGCTCGCCTATTAAAAGGGAACATGAGCTGGGTTTAGACCGTCGTGAGACAGGTCGGTCTCTGCCTGATGGAAGCGCGGCTGTCTGAGGGGAAGTTGCTCTCAGTACGAGAGGAACAGAGCAACGTGGCCACTGGTCTACCGGTTGTCTGATAAGGCAGGCCGGGCAGCTAAGCCGTTTGGATTAAGTGCTGAAAGCATCTAAGCACGAAACCCATCCCGAGACAAGACAGCCTTTCGTAAGATGAAGGTTCGCAGAAGAAGACTGCGTTGATAGGATGGATGTGTAGATCACAAGCTTCGGCGAGTGATGAGCATGCCATTACTAATAGACCAACACATCAGCACGGCCACTTACATAGAGACTATACATGACGATTCATATTTTTAATTGAACTGAAAATTATCCACATACTTAGATTATATGTGGTAATTGATCATTTCAATCAGCTGTGGGGGAGTGCGTAAGAATGAATCTGCACGAGGGTGGATGTAAAATAAAACTCCCATCCTAGTACCAAACAGCAGAGAAATTCAACCCTCATGGCTTCATTGCATATTTAGATTACTACTGGCTTAGTCCAGTAAACCACCCTACTTTTTTATGAGGTTTTTGATATTATGAGCTTAATGCAGTTTTCAAAAATTGAGTCATCATACACATCAAAAGATGGTTGCAGATTAGTTTGGAAAGGTGTTGAGGAAGATGATTTAGAAACCATCATACTAAACAAAAAAGAACTCGAACAATTAATTGACCTCTTAAAAGGGGACTCGGCTGGTGAGGTTGAGCTTGAGGATCAAGTTAGTCGTATAATGGTAAATTTAGATGTCACAGAATTTAATTTGAAAGACCATGACTTGCTTGAGGTTAAGACAGCTGACCTGCAAAAACATGTTCTAGACTATGCAAAAATTCCACATATACCGCAGTATATCCATATCAACCCAAAGGAGTACTATCCATCTATCACAATTCGCAAATATGATGAACCAAAAAAAGTTGATGAGACAAAACCTACTCAAATATCACTTCTTGAAGCGATTTTAGCATCAAAACCAAAAAAAACTTCACATAACCTTTCACAATCAGACCTGTATAGAATATTTGCAACAAGACGTTCAACAAGAAAATTTACAAAAACTAGGATAGAGGGCTGGATGGTTGACAAAATTTTAGCAGCAGCCGATACTGCACCTACAGCTGGAAACTTTCAAGGGTTTAAGGTATTTTATATCAAAAACCAAAAAACCAAAGAAGCACTTGTTGAGGCAGCAAACAACCAACCTTATGTAAATGCACCAGTTGTCTTGGTGTTTTGTATGGACCCATCAAGAGTAAAGATGAATTTTCCTCCAGAAATTTTTAGAAAAGTTTTCAATCCAAGATGCCACTTTGGCTGCCGGGTTTTCGTTGCTTGCTGCATCTGGTTTGGGCTTAAGTTCAATCTGGATTGGAATGATTAATGAAGAAAAGGTCAAATCCATTTTGGGTACAGATTTGAAACCATCCTCCATTCTATGTATTGGTTATCCAGAAAAACGTAGACCCCCAAAAACAAGAAGAAATCTTAAAGAACTCATTCAAGTAGTGGAATGACACATGTCAGATATTAACAATTTTAAATAAATACTAGATTGTTATAATGATTCTATGTTACTATGGCTTGCCGCTGCGGCGATTGGAATTTTAGTTATATGGTTTTAATTTACAAATACACTAAAACTTCAAAATATGATATACTAGGATTTTCAATGTATTGCAAAGTTTGTGGAGATAAAATTAACGGCTTGAAATGCCCTAAATGTACACAAAAAAAGAACGACTTAAGATAGTTACCATATTTTAAAAATTACTTAAACCATTGATCCAGCGTATGACTTCTTTTTTCAAGACTTTTTTTCAATCGATTTAATGAAGATTGCACTCTTTCTTGCGAGAAACTTCTTTCATTAGCAAGATAATCTACAATCCCTGAATAGTCAGTATCTTTAAACTCAATTTCACCTATATTCTGTATATCGGGCTGTAGGAAAATTTTTCTTATTTGTCTGTAGTCAATTTCCTTAAGTTCGTCTTGTATTTTTGGTATGTCTTCTAACTTTCCATATTCCTTAATCATTTTAAGTGCAGTTTTTGGACCTATTCTCTCAAAACCATCAGGGTTAAAGTCAGTACCAACAAGTATACCGATATCAATTATTTGCTCACCAGTAATACCAAGTGCATCCAAGCTTTTTTGATGACTGATCATTTCAGGTTCGACGTCAATGTACGTATTACGGTTTGGGATCTTTCTCCTACCGGAATTAGTAAAATTACGAACAAGCTTTGTTGCACCAAATAATATTGAATCATAGTCTTGGCTAGCAACTGCATATGCTTTACCAGTTTTGTTCATATGTGCGGCAGTGGCTTCACCATCTGCCTTTGCCTGTATGTAAGGTATTCCAAATAAATCAAGAAAATGTTTGGAGTCTTCAACCATAGTGTCCTGCATGGATGTTGTTTGTTGTGCATACTTTCTTGCTGACTCAAAGTCGCCGCTTGCCTTGGCTTTCTCATATTTTATTGTCGCTTCTTTCTTACCTAATTTTCGCCGTTGAATTTCTGCCGTCTTTAGTGACGGTGGTTTGCCATCAAATACGTACACAGGTTTAATTCCAATAGATAAAAAATTGACATTTCTATACAATAGTCCAGTTAAATGGCTCGTCACTCTTCCACTGTTATCCGTAAGATGAAGTCCTTCAGGCCCTCTAATGATAGCCAAAAACTGGTAAATTGCATTGTATGCATCTATAGCTATTATCTTTGAAGAAAATGATTCAAGATTAGTTTTTTCTCGTATCAGAAGTGCTTTGATATCTACACCCATATCAGAATGGCATTTTTGTCATTTTTTTGTTTACCGGTTTTACTGACTTACTATATTAGGATGTGTAACAAAATCGATTTGTCGGGATAGCCAAGCCTGGTAAGGCGGACGCCTCGAAATCTTATACAGGATAGCGTCTGTGCATCCGCACGCGGGGGTTCGAATCCCTCTCCCGGCGCTTGTCATTTTGGTATAACATAAAAGTGAGACAATAATTGATAATTAACAATGGCGGATATAGATACCACAAAAAATGTTTATCTGTTTACGCATGGTCGTCAAGATCTTATAGAAAAATCAACAAACGCGTTAGTTGCAAATGGTTTTTCAAAAGATAAAATCATCATGGCTCTTCCAAGTAAGGCGGGAGATGTGGATGATTATATGGCAATGTTATGGATGCCACCAAATCCTGATCATATTAAGATTCAGAAAATAACTAAAGTTGAGCCAGCAGAAGCGGAAGGAATGATAGGAGTATGGAAAGGCGTTTCAAAAGATGACATGTTTGAAATTAAAATATAAAAAATAAAATTTTATTCTTCACGCCAACGTTTTATTATCAAAAATGCAAGTATTGCACCAACTACCCCAGCCAATATTATGAATTCTGTAAAAAATGTATCATTCATTTAATTCACCAAAAACATTGTAAAATATAATTTTACTTTGTGTCATTTTGATCAGAATCGTTTGGTCCATCATGTGTATCAAAAGAATTACTTGGTCCTACCATGTCTTCCGGTTTTACATCTTGATCCCATCCACCTCTTATTCCTTTTACTAATGAAGTAATTCCACATGCAATCAGTAATGCAACAATTGCAAAAATAACTATCTTATTTTGAGATGCAATGTCGCAATCAATCTCTGTTGGTGGCATATCAGCATGATATTCATAACATACATGGAATTCTTCTTGCATAGTGATCTCATCAAACTGAGCACCAAAAACTGATAGAATAATAATTCCTGCAAAAATTAATCCAACACCTAATATGATAAAACGTGTATCACTCACATACTAAATGTGTATTTTGAATATTTTAGGCTATTCTATTCCAAATTTTCTAGTGTGGATACTTGAACATATTTAAAATTGTAATTTTAGATTTAATTATGGTATTTGGATGGGGCAAGAAAAAACCAAAAAAACAGGAGACTGAAATAGCTCCTCAAAAAAAACAAATTTTGCTTTCTGATGTACCGAATGTTGTTGATGAGATACGTTCAATTCGAACAAAAACAATAATTGCTGAGACTAAAACATTTAAAAATAAAATTAAATCAAGTTGCGAAACAATTCTACATATTACTATTGATCTAGAACGTGATACACTAAATGTAGACGATATAGATATTCACTTAAAAAGATTAGTTGAGCGTGGAAAAAAAGAGGTTATATCAATTATCAAGAGGGAATCAATTGTTCAACTACCAGAGATAAATTCCTATGATGATGTGAAAAATTTTAATGCAATTGCTGGCAGAATACTAAAGAAAATTGGGGACTCGTTAGGAAGACAATCTAGTGTTATTCATACATTCGCAAAGAAATATGCTGGCAAGTTAAAAGATGATCTTAAGGTAATGACAGATGGGAATGATGAAACTACTACCATAATTACGAATTACTCCGAATTAGAAACTAAAATTGAACAAATTTTGAATACTATGAATAAGATTGAGCAATCAAAAAAATCAATTATTGATTTAGGCGAACAGGAAAAACTAACTACGAAAACCATCGATGATCTAATTGCTACAATTGATAGTGATAAAAAAAAGATTGAGAATATTAAAAACAGCAGTGAATACATAGAATTTCTACAAACTAATGAAAAGCTAGATTCTTTATCTTCTGGAAAAAATAAAATTAGGAATGAGATCGAATTACAGCTTACTAAGATTTCAAGACCGCTAAACAAGTATGTTTATGTTTCCTCACTTGACAAGCCACTAAAAAAATTATTAGCAGATTTAATTGCAAATCCATATGATGTATTGGTTGATTCTAACAAACAAGACATTATACAAATATTAGAATCTACACGCAAGGGAATACAATCAGGTTCAGTATCTGTTAAGGATACTGATAAATCATTATTACAAATTGATGAGACACTTTCACTCATTCCTGGATTCATTGAAAAAATTTCTGTTTTTAATCGATCTAAAAGTGATATTGAAAGTAAATTGTTGGGATTTAACAATGATCAGCTGAGGCAAAAAGAATCTGTTCTTAGTATGCATAAAAATGATAAATCATCTTTGGAATCAAAAATTAGATCGATAGAGAAAGAGTTGAAAGATACAACCGAAATCATTCCTAAATTTGTTAAATCTGCAGAATCTATTTTAAATGAAATTTCAGCTATACAATATGTTATAAGAACGGAGTAATGGTTTGCAATTAAAAAAGAAAAAATTTGAGCGTAAGATATCATTGACTAAGGATACAAGAGATGGCATCTTGTCTTTTTGTAAGATGAATCATCCAAACGAAGGTATCTTGATTTTACGCGGAAAAGCAAAACGTGCTGATGTATTTATAGATGGGTTAGTAGTACCACCATTTTCTGAAACAGGAGCAGACTTTGCTGGATTTCCTCACAATCCATTACCACTGGATCCTAGTTATGTTGGCATCGTTCATTCTCATCCTGTTGGTTCAGCT